>Ga0115551_1000178_pt1 | contig 44205 bp, 44 predicted proteins | sample COGITO_mtgs_1103_FD_87179 | JGI IMG/M metagenome (GOLD analysis project Ga0115551, IMG submission 87179) | Pelagic marine microbial communities from North Sea - COGITO_mtgs_110321 | ecosystem: Environmental > Aquatic > Marine > Epipelagic | place: Germany:Helgoland, sampling site Kabeltonne... | reverse complement strand
GTTATCTATTTAATGATACCAGGAATAATTGCTGGAGGTGTGAGCCAAATTAATATGCTTGTCGACACAATTCTTGCATCGCTATTACCAACGGGTAGTCCAAGTTGGTTGTATGTTTCTGACAGACTAATGCAATTGCCTTTGGGGATATTTGCCATTGCTATTGGAACAGTCATATTACCTCGATTGTCGGGATTATTTATTAATGATGATAAAACTTCTTTTTCTAATACTTTAGATTGGGCCATTAAGCTAATACTGTTGATAAGTGTTCCAGCTGTGATTGGTTTAGTTTTGCTAGCAGAACCAATTATATTAACGTTATTTGAAAGAGGAAATTTCACTTCAAGTGACTCTTTGCAGGCTTCATATAGCCTGATAGCTCTTGCATTTGGTCTTGTTGCATTCATGATGATAAAAATCCTTACACCAAGCTTTTTTGCCAGACAGGAACCAAGAAAACCTATGTTTGTGGCCCTTGCCTCAATGGTATTGAATGCAATATTGGCATGGATTCTGGGATTTAAGTTAGGTTATGGTCATATTGGCTTGGCTTTAGCTAGTTCTATTTCAGCCTTCTTTACAGTTTTAGTATTACTTCTTCTTCTCAAAAGAGAACAAGTTTATAAACCTTCGTCTGGATGGTTAAGTTTTTGGTTTAGACTAATCATGGCATCAACTTTATTGATTCTATTTATTTTATACTTTGAAGAAGAGACACTTTATTTAAGAGAGATCAGTGGTTTTGGAAAGATTTTCTATATATTAAAAATGGTTACAATTGGAATGGCATTGTATTTTCTTACATTAAGATTAACAGGAATGAAAATTAGGGATTTTCTAAATTAGCATGTATTTGATAAGAGGCACTCAGAATATAGATCTTTTTATATCCAAGTATAAAGATATAGAACTCATCGCTACGATAGGTAACTTTGATGGCTTACATTTAGGTCATCAACATATCATCCAAAATATGCAAAAAGATGCTGAAGAGAATAATTGGCAAAAACTAGTTATTTTTACCGAGCCTCATGCAAAAGAGTTTTTTGCTGAATCTTTGGGTACAGAGGAAGAAAAACCTCCTCGAATATTCCCATGGTCAGAAAAAGTAAAAAAATTAAAAGAACTTGAAGTGGAGTTTTCTTTTTTCCTTAATTTCAATAATCTACTTCGGAGTATGACTCCTGAAACATTTATTAAGGAAGTTTTATCGAGACTTTCAATAAAAAAAATAGTAATTGGAGACGACTTCAGATTTGGCGCCAACAGGGAGGGTGACTTTACTTTTCTAAAAAATTGGGGCGATGAAAATAATATATTAATTGAGAAAACTGAAACTTTTTCAATGCATGATCAGAGAGTTAGTAGCACGAGAATAAGAGAATGTTTAATCGCAGGGGATTTTAAAGGGGCAAAAGAGCTTTTAGGTAGGCCTTTTACTTTTAATGGAAAAGTAGTTTATGGACAGCAATTAGGAACTCAGTTAGGAGTACCTACTGCAAATCTTTGGCTACCAAAAAACAAACTCCCTATCGCAGGAGTTTACATAGTAAAGGTAGAAGCAGAGGGAAATATTTATGGCGGTATAGCAAATATGGGTACTAGACCCACTGTTGACGGACAAAATCCAGTTCTAGAAGTACATATACTAGACTATTCTGGCAGCCTATACGGAAAGAAAATAACCGTAGAGTTTCTAGAAAAAGTAAGAGATGAAAAGAAATTCAGTGGACTAGATGAGCTAAAAGAACAAATTTTTAAAGATATTTCAACAGCTAGGCAATATTTCAGTTAAAGTGCAAAAAAATTTATCATGACTGATTATAAAGATACTCTAAATCTCCCGAAAACAGATTTTGCTATGAAGGCGAACTTACCATCCAAAGAACCCAAGATGATAGAGTTTTGGGAGGAAATGGATCTAAGAATTAAAGTAGCCGAGGCCAGAAAGGATCGAGAAAAATTTATTCTCCACGACGGCCCTCCTTATGCTAACGGAGAGATTCATACAGGACATGCTGCACAAAAGGTCTTAAAAGATATCGTTATCAAATCTCAAACACTGAATGGAAAGTACGCCCCTTTTGTTCCTGGTTGGGACTGCCACGGATTACCAATTGAACTTAATGTTGAGAAAAAAATTGGTAAGGTTGGTCAAAAAGTTACAGCTTCTGAATTTAGAGAAGCCTGCAGAAAATATGCTGCTTCTCAGGTAGAGTTGCAAAAGAAAGACTTTAAGAGACTAGGAATAATTGGTGATTGGGAAAATCCATACATAACAATGGATTTTAATTTCGAAGCTAATATCATCCGCTCTCTAGGAAAAATCATTCATAAAGGTCATTTGCATAGAGGAGATAAGCCTGTTCACTGGTGTGTTGATTGCAAATCTGCATTAGCTGAAGCTGAGGTTGAGTATCAAGATAAAGTTTCAACATCTATAGATTTTATCTTTCCAATAGAATCAGAAAAAGTAGAGAAGGTTTTTAAATCTTCATCTGAAAATCCAAACTTTATAGCTAGCTGGACAACGACACCTTGGACTTTGCCTGGGAATTTAGCACTTACAGTAAATAATGAGTTTACTTATCAATTAATTGAGATCGAGTTTAGTAACAGAAAGATCAATATAGTTTTAGCGAAGGAATTGATTGAATCTACTTTAGTAAGGATCGGAATATCTAATTTTGAAGTAATCGGATCATGTACCGGTGAAGATCTACTGGGCTTAGAAGCAAAGCATCCTTATCTTGATAGAAGCTCGATAGTCATTGCCGGCGACCATGTCACTACAGAGGCGGGTACAGGTATTGTTCATACTGCTCCGGGTCATGGATTAGAAGATTATGCTGTATCAAAAGAGAATGGATTAGAGGTATTGAGTCCAGTAAAAGGTAATGGGACATTCAATGATGATGTTGATCACTTTGCCGGGTTGTTCGTTTTCAAGGCCAATGAAAACATAATTCAATTATTAAGAGATCATGATGTGCTTTTATCGGAATCTTCATATGAACACAGTTATCCCCATTGCTGGAGGCATAAGACCCCTTTAATGTTTAGAGCTACTCCTCAATGGTTTATTTCTATGGATTCAAAAGGTCTTTTAGAAAAATCTCTAGATTCGGTTGATGGAATTAGATGGGAGCCAGATTGGGGCCAAGCACGCATGCAGTCAATGTTGGAAAGTAGGCCTGATTGGTGTATTTCTAGGCAAAGAACTTGGGGAGTTCCCATTGCTTTATTAGTACATAATGAAACTGGTGAACTTCATCCCAATACTCAAGAAATAATTCAACAAGTAGCTTTACTGGTAGAAGAGAAGGGTGTCCAGGCTTGGCATGATGCAGAGATAAGTGATTTGATTGAAGATTCTGACAACTATGAAAAAATTACAGACTGTCTCGATGTTTGGTTCGATTCGGGCGTAACACATGCCTGTGTTCTAGATATAAATAAAGATCTTCAATTTCCTGCAGACTTATATTTAGAGGGCTCTGATCAGCATAGAGGTTGGTTTCAATCCTCTTTACTGACCAGTATAGCTATGAACGATGCGGCACCTTATAAGGCAGTTATGACACATGGATTTGTGGTGGACAGTGAAGGCAAGAAGATGTCTAAATCCCTTGGAAATGTTATCTCACCTCAAAAGATATGGGAGACCATGGGGGCGGATGTATTAAGGGCCTGGATTGCTTCAACAGACTATACAAAAGAAATCGTTCTTTCTGATGATATTTTAAAAAGGACTTCTGATTCTTATAGAAGAATCAGAAATACAATTAGATTCTTACTAGGCAACCTGAATGATTTTAATGGTCCCAAGTCTTCTTCTTTAAAATTAACAGAACTAGATAAATGGATGATATTAAGAGCTCAAAATTTGCAGGAAGAAATAAAGCAAGATTATTTAAATTATAATTTTCATCAAGCGTTTCAAAAGATTCATAACTTTTGTGCTAATGACCTTGGGGGTTTCTATTTAGACATACTTAAAGATAGACTTTACACATCTAAATCAGATTCTGGTGCTAGACAATCATCCCAAGTGGCACTTTCAAATATTCTTCAAGCACTTTTGCGATGGGTGAGCCCGATTCTTTCTTTTACTGCAGAAGAGGCCTGGCAATTACTTGAAAGCGAAGAAGATTCCGTCCATTTACTCGAATGGTTTGATGATTGGGAAGAGGTAGGAGGCCTCTCTATATCTAATGCTGATTGGGAACAGGTCTTGCAAATAAGATCTGAGGTTAACAAACATATCGAAGAAGCTAGAAACAAAGAAATAATTGGGTCTTCACTTGATGCCAAAATAGAACTCTATTGCAAAGAAGAGACAAAAGTTCTTCTTGAGAAATTTTCAGATGAACTTAGATTTGTTTTCATCACATCGGAAGCTTCTGTTGAAGAGTTCCAAGAAAAAGGAGACGAAACAAATCGCGAAGATATGAGGATAGCTGTTTCAAAAACGATTTTTCAGAAGTGTGTCAGATGTTGGCATAGTCGCCCTGAAGTTGGGAGTATTCAAGGTCACGAATCCATCTGCAACAGGTGTCTTGAAAATATTGAAGGAGACGGCGAAATTAGAAATTTTGCTTAAAAGCTAAATCCTACTATGAAGCAATTTTTCTTTGTACTCGCATTGCTCATAGCCGATCAGATTTCTAAATTTTTAATCATAAAGAACTTCTATCTTGGTGAAAGTCTAAATATTTTACCTATTTTAGACATTTTTCTAATTCTGAATACGGGTATAGCTTTTAGTTTATTCGATGATGGTGGCTCTACAGGCCGTTGGGTACTTGTTATTCTAGTGTTATGTGTATGCCTGTACTTGGTTTATATCCTCTTAACGGAATCCTTAGATAAATTTGAATCTATAGCTCTGTTAATGATCTTATCTGGAGGTATAGGCAATCTGATAGATAGATCATTCAGAGGTTACGTAATTGATTTCATACATTTTTACTATGACAGTTACTCTTTCTATATTTTTAATTTAGCTGATACATTCATAACAATTGGAGTTATTATTTACCTTTTAAACATAGTGATTCCAAAATTTACGCAAGATGGAAATAAAGCTAGCTAATACCAGAGGATTTTGTGCCGGAGTAGATAGGGCGATCGAAATTGTTAAAAAGGTAATAGAGATTCATGGTGCACCTGTATACGTGAAACATGAAGTCGTTCACAACAAGACCGTTGTAGAAGAACTCAAAAACCTAGGTGCTATATTTGTGGAAGATATTGAATCAATCCCAGAGGGTGAAGTGGTGATATACAGCGCTCACGGTATATCAAAAGCAGTCGAGATAGAATCAAGTCAGAGAGCTTTAGATGTCTTTGATGCAACATGTCCTTTAGTGAGTAAAGTACATGCAGAAGTTATTACTTACGCAAAAATGGGCTTTGATTGTCTGTTGATTGGACACAAAAATCACCCTGAGGTTGAAGGTACTATGGGTCAGTTTGATGATTCATATGGTGGTTCAATTACGCTCGTAGAAGATATTTCTGATGCAAAGAAATTGGAATTCTCTGATTCAACAAATATGGCATTTGTTACACAGACAACTTTATCTGTTGATGATACGAAAGAAATTAAAGATTACTTACTAAATAAATTTCCACATATCAAAGGTCCAAAGAAAGATGATATTTGTTACGCAACTCAAAATAGACAAGATGCGATAAAACAATTATCCCTTGAATCTGATTTGGTTCTAGTTATCGGATCTGAAAACAGCTCGAATTCCAATAGACTCAAGGAGTTAGCAGAAAGATCTGGTGTTGAAGCTTATCTTATAGACACCATTGATGACCTTTCCTTAGATTGTCTAAAAGGAAAATCTAAAATTGGTTTAACTTCTGGCGCTTCAGCTCCAGAGCATCTTGTTACTGAAGTCATAGAAGCGCTAACAAGTACTCATGGATTTAAGCTATCAGGAGTAAAAGATAGAACCGATGAAGGTATATCTTTTAGATTACCGAAAGGATTAAGGTGATTGGAACTTTTCTAAATTTTTAGGTCTAAGTAATTAAGGAGAAATTTATGCAGTTAATAAAATTAATCATTCTATCTATAGTCATTATCTCAAACCCGATGCTTCATGCTGACCCTAAAGGCTCAGCGAGATTGGATCAAATGGATGCAAATCAAAATGGAGAAATAACATTAGATGAATTTAATTTGAGTCAATTGAAGCGTTTCAATCTTATTGATTTAAATGGTGATGGTACTATCACTGAAGCAGAGTTTCTGAAGTCTATCAGTAATCGGTTTGATAAAATGGACCTAAATTCAGATGAAGTCTTAAAGAAGAAGGAAATTAGAAAAGCTTTAAGAAAAATTAAAAAACAAGAAAAAAGGCTACAAGATAATCAGAAAAAACAGCCGAAGCCTTTTATAAAACAATGATGACATTATCTTAATCATCAATGATTAATGATTCGTTTTATTTAGAGAGAGCTAATTTATGCCTCTCTCCTAATTATTCTGAACGAGAAGATAATGAGATTTCTCTTCTCGTTATACATAATATCAGCCTACCTCCTGGAGAATTTGGTAGCGATAATATAGAAAAACTTTTTACCAATCAGCTGGATCCAAAAGAACATCCGTATTTCGAAGCAATTCATCAACTCAAGGTTTCTAGCCATCTTTTGATCGATAGAGAGGGTCTCATTACTCAGTTTGTTTCTTTTGATAAGGCGGCTTGGCATGCGGGAATTTCAAACTTCAAAGGAGAAGAGAACTGTAACCGGTTTTCGGTCGGCATAGAGCTTGAAGGAACAGACGACACAGAATATACCGAAGAGCAATATCATTCTTTAGTAGAAGTCACCAAAGAACTTATGCTCAAGTTTCCTAAAATTAAAAAAGAAAATATAGTGGGTCATTCTGACATAGCCCCTGAACGTAAGACTGATCCTGGTAAGTCGTTTGATTGGGGTTTCTTCTTATCTTTCCTTGGTTAAGTTTGGCGCCATAGTACTTCTCGGTAATTTTTTTCTTTATTGATGGATCTGGCCATCACGAATAAGAGGTCTGATAAACGATTGATATAAATTATCTTCTTTTCTTCAATCGATTTCTCTTCATCTAAAGCTACCAGTGATCTTTCGCATCGCCTGCAAACAGATCTTACGACTTGCGCTAATGCAGAAGTTGGATGACCTCCAGGCAAGACGAAATTTTCTAGACTAGGAAGATCAGAGTTTAAAAGATTTATTTCATCTTCAATGAAGGAAATTTCTTCTTCAGATATAGAGTCATCTGTACCTAGAGATAAAGAACCGCCAATATCAAATAAACAATTTTGAATGCGAATCAAAGATTCTTTGTACCTCTCTGAATCATTAACTGATGAAAGGTAGCCTACTAATGAATTTAATTCATCAACTTCTCCGACGCAATTAATGATGGGATCAGATTTTTTCAATCTTGTTCCATCTGCCATTCCTGTCGTCCCATCATCTCCAGATTTTGTAGTAACTTTTGTTATCCGTTTTTTCATTTAATTCCCCAAATCATAGTTTAATCTTAACCAAATAGATCTACCTTGATTTAAATAAAATGCATTTGAAGCAGCGGCAGTAAAATAATCTTTATCAAAAATATTTTCTAGCTTTAAAGAAAATTTAAATTTGTCATTTATGACTCTACTAGTCGATAAATTAGTTAATCCATAACCGGGAAGTCTAATGTCTCCAAAGTCTATTCTCTCCCCAAAGGTAGAAAAATTTATTGAAGTATCATATCCATTTATATCCTTTGTGAATGTAATACTTGCTGATTTCTTTGATCTTCTTAGTAATTGCTTGCCTTGATTATCTTTGGGATCTTGGACCCTAAGTACAAGATTTAAATCCCAATCTTCTTTCGCAACTTTATATTTTATTTCTAGACCTTCATTGGTTGATTGAGAGATATTTTTAAGAACATAATCTTGGTAGTCAAAATCAATAAGATTCGTTATGTTGTTTTTGAAGATTGATATATTGAGATTAGAATTATTTTTTCTCCTTTTTATACTCAATTCACTTGAATTGTTTACTTCTGGTTCTAGAGAGGTATTTCCACCAAATCCATATAATTCTGAACTTACGGGAGATCTGAATGAAGAACCTCTAGAGAGACCCATCTTCCAGTCAGTACCAATCTCTCTTAATCCTTCCAGATTCCAAGACAAATTACTTTTGTAAATATCATGGTCTGATCCTCTAACAGAAGCAAATAAGAGATTTTTTTTGAATTTAAAATTAGATGAACTAAAAATTGACTTCGTGTTAATTTTTTCTTGATAAATAGTCCCGTAACTGGAGTAATCTATTCGCTCTTCCTCGTTATTTAGACCAAAGACTAACTCTCCATCTCCAAAGGTTTGAATCTCACTTATAATGAATTCGATGTACTCTCTTTTTGTATTGGTGATATCAATCAACCCAAGGAAATTAGGATCAGTTTGTTTGATCAAATCTTTAGAACTATTTAAATTAAGTTTATAAAAAAATAAGTCGTCAAAATAGTTACTTACTTGCAAGCCATATGCATGGTTTTCATAGTCTTGAGAAGTAGGTGATCCAAAAACTAAATATTCAATATCTCCTTCAGCTGACCATGAAGAAAATTCTATATTAACTGCATCAGAGCCGAACTCTATATTGCTAATAATAGTGGTATTTTTATACCCTCTATCTAGTTTAGAATTTGATAGGGCTGGATAGCCATCTGTTTGCGTTTTGGATCCAGAGATGTTAAAAAAGATATTATCTGAAATATCCTTATTAATTTTGAATATTGATTTAAGGAACTCATTGGGTCCGATACCTAATCCTAATGAAGTTTTGTTATCTCTGTTCTGAGATTTCGTAGAGATATCAATAACACCCCCAATTGCGCCAGATCCATGTATAGCTGAGAGTGGTCCGTAACCGAGCTCAACTTCGTTGATAAGCTGAGTATCTAGATTGTATATAGAGGCTCCACCCGCGGTGCTTGGGTTTATTTTTATCCCATTAATCTTAACTAGAGTATGGTTACTATTAGTGCCTCTTAAAAAAACTGACGATAGTTGTCCCATTCCGCCGTTATTACTCACATCAATTGCAAGATTATTCTTAAGTAAACTAGTTAGATCTTTTGCTAGAGCTTTATTTAAGAAATCTAGGTTTAATTTATCTACAGAAGTAGCTATTGAATCCGCTTCTTTTGGCATTACGGAAGCTATGGTTATAATTTCGAACTCTTCTTCAGATAAAACATTGGACACAAAAAAAACGAGAAAAAGCAGCTGCTTTAGTCGATACATAAATCACCCTTCGTAATTAATTAATATTATTTATTGGCCGGTATCCGGGCTTAAGAATTTTTATAATTTTTAACGCCTTCCCGTTTTCACAGTGACATATGCTAAAAACCTTCTATTTACCGTTGCGAGGGCAGCACTGGATTAATACTCACCAGTTTCCCGTTTAACCTATCTACTAGGCACCAATTCTTGCATTTTACATCTTTCATAAAATTATTTTCTTTTTTTGTTGGTTATCAAGGCTTAAACTAAAAGAAATTTCTGGAGGAATGAAATATGGCATCTTTTGATATTAAATCTGAACTTGATCATCACGAAGTAACTAACGCAGTGGATCAAGCTAATAGAGTTTTACAAAATAGATTTGACTTTAAGGGCACTGGTGCAGAATTTACAATGAGTGATAAGGAAATAAACTTATCAGCTAAAGAAGAATTCCAGATTCATCAGATGGCACCTGTTTTGAATGAATCTTTAGCGAAAAGAGGTATTGATCTAAAAAGTCTAAAACCAGGCGATGTAGAAGTCTCAGGTAGCTCTTCTCAACAAGTAATCACTTTACAAGAAGGTATAGATAAAGAATTGGCAAAAAAGATAACGACTATGATCAAGCAATCTAAGTCTAAAGTCCAAGCGTCTATTCAAGGTGACAGTGTAAGAATTACAGGAAAAAAAAGAGATGAATTACAAGACATTATCCAGGTAATTAAAGATCAAAATTATGATATACCATTACAGTTTGTAAACTTTAGAGATTAAGGGTCTCTCAATGATCAAGAACCTCACGATAGCCAGTCTTGGTTTCTCTTCTGGATTGCCCTACATCCTTATTTTCTCTACCTTAGGCGTATGGTTAGCTGACGTAGGTATAGATCTAACTTTAATAGGATTTTTTGCATGGATTGTTCTGACATATTCACTTAAATTTTTATGGGCACCTTTAGTCGATAATTTTTCTATACCAATCTTAAATAGATTTGGAAATAGGAAAAGCTGGATTCTATTCTCTCAATCTCTAATAGTTATTTGTTTGATCTTACTATCTTTAACTAATCCCTTAGATAGCTTAAATCTTTTCGCATTTATTGCTTTTCTAGTCGCCTTTTCAGGGTCTATTCAAGATATAGCAATTGATGCATTTCGTATTGAAGTAGCTGAATTAAACCAACAAGGAAATTTAGCTGCAAGTTATCAATTGGGTTATAGAGCTGCAATTCTTATCTCTAGTTCATTTGCTTTAATTTTTGCTTCTGAATACGGATGGAGCTTAACTTACCAGTTGATGGCTATTTTAATGTTCATTGGAGTAATGGGTGTATTGATTTGTCCAGAACAAGCTAATCCTGTTTTAAAGAAATTAACTCTTAGCAACTCAATTTTAGAACCTATCAAGGATTTCATGTCTCGCTTTGGTATCTATCTCGCTTCATTTTTACTATTGATTGTTTGTACCTACAGACTTACAGACATAGTCATGGGACCAATGGCGAGTCCCTTCTATCTAGATAAGGGTTATACACTCAAAGAAATAGGCTATGTTGTGAAGGTGGTAGCTGTATTGGCTTCTATATTGGGTTTTTTCTTGGGAGGAATTCTAGTTAAGAAAAAGGGGGTAAAGTTTACGCTCATTATAGGAGCTCTGCTTGTTCTAATAACTAATTTATCTTTTTCGATAGTCGCTCTCTATGAAAAAGATTTAACTTTATTGGGTCTAATTGTAGGTGCAGACAGTTTAGCAGCTGGTGTTGTGGGAACTGCAAATATAACATTTTTAACCAGCCTAGTTTCAAAGCGATATACTGCAGTTCAATATGCTTTATTAACATCTTTTATGATGCTTCCAGGAAAACTCTTTAGCGGTTTTTCAGGAGTTATCGCAAGTTTCTTTAAAGCTGAATACGGAAGTGAATACGGCTGGATGGCCTTCTTTGTGTTTACTTCATTGCTGACAGTACCTTGTTTATTTCTGCTCTTATATTACGCAAGAGAAAATTTCACTCATGATTAGAATTTATAGACTTATATTTTTTCTCCTGGTAATAATTACAAGTTTTTCTGCTCTGAGTATGCCTTCAGAAACATCAATATCGTTGACTCACCTTGATAAGTTTCTTCATTTTTCAGCTTTTCTTGTTTTATCTATTTTTTTAGATTTATCTTCTACAGAGCCTTTAATCAAAAAGAAGATGCTTATCTCCTTACTCATTGCTTATGCACTTTCTATTGAAGTCATACAATATTTTTTGCCATACAGAGATGCAGAATTTTTAGACTTCCTTTTCGATGTATTGGGAATACTTGTTTATTTGATGTTTGCCCCAAAATTTAAGATAGGACAACAAATATGAGATATTTATTTTTTTTATTCATACTTCTACCATTTATAGAAATTTATACCTTGATTGTGGTTGGAAATTATATAGGTGCATTTAATGCAATATTATTGATAATTCTTACCGGAATAACAGGACTTTATCTATTGAGAAATCAGGGAATTAGGACACTTATTAATTTAAGGTCGAATCCTATGGGGTTCGAACCCACTGCAGATAATATCCTTAAGACTCTGTTCACTCCAATTGGTGGGTTCTTTTTAGTGATTCCAGGTTTCATAACAGATTTACTAGGGCTGTTGATCCTTTTGCCTTTAACAAGAATATTTATAATTGGACTGATATTTAGCTATCTAGGATCTGTCAACAACAATCCAATGCAAAATAGAACTGATGAAGATTGGATTGAAGGCGAGTATAAGAAAGATAAATGACTGTTTGGGGTTGAAAAATATATATAAATCCCAACATAGTGGTAGTGGGAGGACAAATTCTAAATGAATTGAGCATTGACGTGCTGATACAACTCATTAGAATGGCGATCCTTTCGTATTAAACAATTTAAATTTTAATTAAATTTTGGAGAAACCTGATGAAATTTAGACCATTAGCAGACCGCGTCCTAGTAAGGCGAACTGATGAAGAGCAAACCACTGAAGGTGGAATAGTTCTACCTGGATCGGCAGCAGAAAAACCATCTCAAGGAGAGGTTATAGCTGTAGGATCTGGAAAAACTTTAGATAACGGAGAAGTACAAGCCGTTTCTGTGAGCGAAGGCGACCTAGTCGTTTTTGGTCAATATGCTGGTAGTAATACAGTAAAAATTGATGGGGATGAACTTGTCATTCTTAATGAACAAGACATTCTCGGTGTTTTAGAAAAATAATTTATTAAAGAGAGGAAAAAATGGCCAAAGAAGTCAAATTTAGTGATGCTGCTCGCCAGGGAATGTTGGCGGGTGTAAATATACTTGCGGATGCAGTCAAAGTTACGTTAGGACCTAAAGGAAGGAATGTAATTTTAGATAAGTCTTTTGGAGCACCAACAGTTACGAAGGATGGTGTATCGGTTGCGAAAGAAATCGAACTTAAAGATAAGTTTGAAAACATGGGAGCGCAAATGGTTAAAACTGTTGCTTCTCAAACTTCTGACGAAGCAGGGGACGGAACAACTACAGCAACTGTTCTTGCGCAATCAATTGTAAACGAAGGTTTAAAATCAGTTCAGGCGGGTTATAACCCGATGGATTTGAAGAGAGGAATTGATAAAGCTGTAGCGGCTGCAGTGGAGACACTTCAAGACGCTTCAGAGCCTTGCGAAGATGATACTGCTATAGCACAAGTTGGAACTATTTCAGCTAACAGTGATACCGCTGTAGGAGAAATTATCGCAGAAGCCATGCAAAAAGTAGGCAAAGAAGGCGTTATTACAGTCGAAGAAGGTTCAGGAATTGAGAACGAACTCGAGGTCGTTGAGGGAATGCAATTCGATAGAGGATATCTTTCTCCTTATTTCATTAACAATCAAGAGAGAATGACAGCTGATTTGGAAGACCCTTTTATATTACTGCATGACAAAAAAATCTCAAATATAAGAGACTTACTTCCATTACTGGAAGCTGTTGCTAAAGCAGGTAGACCTTTATTGGTTTTAGCTGAAGATGTTGAAGGCGAAGCTTTGGCTACTCTAGTTGTTAATAACATGAGAGGTGTAGTAAAAGTTGCAGCTTGTAAGGCTCCAGGATTTGGAGATAGAAGAAAGGCTATGCTTGAAGATATAGCTATCCTTACTGGTGGTACAGTCATTTCAGAAGAAGTAGGATTATCTCTTGAGGGCGCAACTATAGAAGATCTTGGACAAGCTAAGAAAGTAGAGCTCAATAAAGAAGATACAACTATTATCGATGGTGCTGGTGCGGCAGATGGTATATCTGGAAGAGTAAATCAAATAAGAGCTCAAATAGAAGATACTTCATCAGATTATGATAGAGAAAAACTTCAAGAAAGAGTTGCTAAGCTTGCTGGTGGAGTTGCAGTAATCAAAGTAGGCGCAGGTTCTGAAATTGAAATGAAAGAAAAGAAAGCACGAGTAGAAGATGCACTTCATTCAACTAGAGCGGCTGTTGAAGAAGGCGTAGTTGCTGGTGGTGGAGTGGCTTTAGTCAGGGCTCAACAAAAAATTGAAGGTCTCACAGGTGATAACGAAGATCAAAATGTAGGTATAAACATCGCTTTAAGAGCTATGGAAGCACCTATTAGGCAAATTACTAATAATGCTGGCGAAGAGGCTTCTGTTATATTAGACAAAATCAAAGAAGGTGAAGGAAACTTCGGTTTCAATGCTGGATCAGGTGAGTATGGTGACATGATTAAAATGGGTATTTTAGATCCAGCTAAAGTCACACGTACTGCTCTTCAAGCAGCTGGTTCAGTAGCAGGTCTAATGATCACTACTGAAGCGATGATTGCTGATGCTCCTGAGGAAGGCGGCGCTGCAGGTGGAATGCCTGGTGGGATGCCTCCAGGAATGGACATGGGCGGCATGGGCGGCATGATGTAAAGAAACAAAGCCCTTCGGGGCTTTTTTCTTGTCTCGTATAAATAATTTATAACTTTATTATTATTTAGGTATCATTAACTTTTAAAAGGGAGGGTTTATGGAAGAATTGTTTAATATGTTATTTAGGTTTGGTCACATCTTGGTTGGAATAACCTGGATAGGATTATTGTATTACTTTAATTTTATTCAGACAGAGTACTTCAAAGAAGCAGAAGAAGATGCTAGAAAAGATGCAGTTGCAAAGTTAGCCCCTAGAGCACTATGGTGGTTTAGATGGGCAGCTTTTTTAACTTTTTTAACTGGTTTGGCTTTACTTCACTATATTTCAGTAAAAATTACCTTAGAGATTATTCTAGGGGCAACAATGGGTACTCTCATGATGCTGAACGTTTGGGGCATAATTTGGCCTAATCAAAAAATTGTCATTGGACTTAAAGAAGGTGATGCTGCAGTGGCAGCCCCTAAAGCCGCTTTGGCCTCTAGAACTAACACTCTCTTTTCAGTAGGGATGTTATATTTTATGGTTGCTTCTGCTCACTATCCTGCTTCAGGGCAAATCCTCGGAGCTAATTTAGAAATGACAGGTCTTCTGGTAGGACTTGGAATTATTTTTGCAATCCAAGCTAATGCTATGTGGGGAAAGATGCTACCGGCAATCACATCAGTTCGTAGCGTTATCGTATCTAGCTTTGTTCTTTGCATTGGGCTCTCTAGTGTTGCTTACTATTTATAAGTAACTAGTTTAGAAAGGGGCTCAAGGGGCCCCTTTTTTTACATTTACAAAAACATTTCAGATCTAAAATCTTCTTAATAATAAGGCCTTATGAATCCAAGATTTAAAGAATGCCTCCTTGAGGTATACCACGCCGAACAAACAGGCGAAATTATATTTGAATTAATGCTTAAAAATGCCCAAAACAAAGAAGAGTATTTTGTTTTTGGATCTATGTTGCAACTAGAAACTGAAGCAAAAGCAATCATGAGGCCTACTTTAGTTGAACTGGGACTTCCAATTGAAGAAGAAGTTTCTTTAAGGAGGCAAGGGGTTGAGATCGGAGAAAGCTTTAAAGAAATGCCTTTTGCAGAACTCATTCAAAACATAGAGCAATCTGTAAAGAATATTTACCTGCCTCAATATGAAGAGTTAGAGGCTTTAGTCACGGAAGAAGATACAGAGTATTTTAAGCTTGCCAGGTTTATGGGTGATCATGAACGTGCGTTATTGTTATCTACAGAGAATATTAACAATAATTCTAATGAGCCGATGAAGCCGGTTACAGAAATGCTTCGTTTTCCTATTCTTTTAAAGAAAGAAAACTGACTTTTATATTTTTAAAGTTGGTATTTTAGGAATCTTGATTTTCTATATATACAGACCTGCTTGGAAAAGCAAAGTCTGACTTGTGATTTTCTACTACGCTCATAATATTAAAAATCAGTTCTTGTTTAACTTGTGAGAATTGAGTGTAGTCAATTACATTCATGTAACAGAGGATAGTTAGATCTATAGAACTTGATCCAAGTTCAGTCACTCTTACAAAATTTACTTGTCCGGGGTTCTGTACAAAATTTTCACTATTATTTATGTATTCTTCAATTTCTTTACATATATTCTCAAGTTGTTCTGCCTTGGTGCTATAGACAAGGTTTACGGTCCAAAAAATTCTTCTATAACTCATGTCTTGATGATTGACAACTTGTGAATCTGAAAGATCAGTATTAGGCACAAATACCGGCGACGTGTCCAATAGTCTAACTAGAGTTGATCTGAAACCAATAGATTCTACAATTCCATGCAAGCCATCGCTTATGCTTATCCTATCTCCTGGTTGAAATCTTTTTTCACTCAGGATAAAAATACCTGCGATGATATTTTTAAACATGTCCTGTGCACCTAAAGCAACAGCTACCGAGAAAAGACCTAGACCGGCAATAATTGGGCCAATTTCTATTCCCCAAATATCGAGCATCATTGTTACTCCGACTATCCAAATTAACACACCAGCGACTCTGCTTAACCAGGTTGTCATTGCAGGAGTTAACCAAGAATTGTCACTCAGTAAGTTGAGCAAAGGTTTCGTCAAATTAGCTAGAGCGCTAAAGATAGTATAAATAACAAGCATTTTTACTAAGTTTGTAGCAAGGATATCTAGCGATCCGCTAAAAGGTAGATAGGAAGTAATTAAGTATAATCCAAAGGCTATTGGAATAAGCCCAAATGGGCCTCTTAGAGAGTCAATTATCTCATCATCTAGAGTGGTCTCTGATTTCTCAGTTAAGCTAGCTATTCTGTCTAGTAAATAGGTATTCATCAGAGATCTGGCCACTAGAGACCCTATGATGATGCCTAGGCAGATAATAATATTATCAATGCCTACTCCTCTAATTCCTTGTTCCCATGTTTCTACAACAAGATTCCAAAATTCATTAATCATTCTTGTTCCTCATCTGTTTCATCTATGTCTTTTTCTTTTCCAAGTTTGGCTAATTTAATTACATTATCTTTTATCAATACAGTCTCTATTCTATATCCATTGATGGTTAAACCAATATTAGTGTTAGGAATGGTTTGAACCTCTTCGAGTATTAGACCGCTCAATGTTTTTGGACCTTCAGTTGGCAGCTCGAATTTCAGCCTTCTATTTACTTCTCTGACCATCATGCCTCCTTCAACCAAAAAGCTTCCATCTGCTTGCGGCATAATATCCATCTTCTCCATAGTCTCTGTAGTGATTTCTCCAACTATTATTTCTAGAATTGCTCTTAAGGTAATTATTCCTTCAATATCACCATATTCATCCACTATCAATCCAACTCTGCGGCCAGATGATTGGAAGTTGGATAATTGTTTATATAGAGGGGTGTTTTCAGGAACAAACAAAGGTTCACGTAGTTCTGCTTTCAGATTTTTCTTCGATTGGCTTCGATTGCCCAGAAAGTCTGCTTTTTTATTTACAGATAGAAACCCTTGGATATTATCTATTGAGTCTTCGTAACAAGGTATGTAGGTAAAGTCTATTTTTTGTAATTGTTCCAAAATTTCCTCTAAATCATCATTGAGATTGATACCTATGATCTCATTTTTAGGAATCATCACGTCATTCACAGACAAATAATCCATATCAAAAATACCCATTAGCATTTCTTCTTGTCTTTTAGGGACTCCAGATGATTGCAATAAAGTTCTCAACTCTTCCGGCTTAAGTTCATCCTTATCAACATTATCAAGATTGATGCCAATTAATTTTGCGAAATTATTTGAGACAAAGCTCACCAAAGTGATTAGAGGACTTAAAATTTTTGATAAAGGTTTAAGTACATATGAAGCTGGGAAGGCAATACTTTCAGGCTTCAGAGCTGCAATAGTCTTCGGCATTACTTCTGCAAAAATAATCATTATTATTGTCATAAAGACGGTTACGGCCAAAACTGCGCTATCAGTCCATAATCTTATTGCCACTACAGTTGCTAGTGCAGTTGAAAGTGTATGCGTAAAATTGTTCCCGATTAAGATTACACCCAACAGTCTATCCGTACTTTCAAGTAGCTTAGAAACTCTTTTGGCCGATTTATTCTTTTCTTTAACCAGATGTTTCAAGCGATAGCGGTTAATTGCCATCATACTAGTCTCAGAGCCGGAAAAGAAAGCAGACATAAGCACAAGAAAAGCTATTGAGCCAAGAAGAATCCAAAGGGGTATTTCGTTCAATTTATGTTGTCCTAGATAGGATCTGAGATGTGAAAAGTGTGTTCAAGTAATATAAATATAACTCTAAAGACTGCATTATAACCATTTGTTTGCCATTCATAGCAATAAAGATACAAATTTTCCTTGTAAGAGGTGGCTTATGCACTAGAATAGGCGCCTTTTTATACAATACTCAAGAATATTTTTAGATGTTAACAATTAGATTAGCTCGAGCAGGAGCAAAAAAGAGACCCTTTTATCACGTAAGCGTAGCGGACTCTCGTATGCCTAGAGACGGAAGGTTTGTTGAACGTGTGGGATACTATAATCCTATAGCTTCAGGCCAAGAAGTGAAATTAGAACTAGATATAGAAAGAATTGATTATTGGGTATCCAAAGGAGCTCAGCCAAGCGATAGAGTATTGAATCTATTAAAACAAAACAAAGAAACTCCTGAACAAACAGCAAAGAGACTTGCAGCTAAAGAAGCACTAAGGCAAAAGAAATTGGCTAAGAGATTAGCTGACAAAGACCCAGTAGAAGAAGTTGCAGAAGCTCCAGCAGAAGAAGCAGCTCCAGTAGAAGAAGTTACAGAAGCTCCAGCAGAAGAAGCAGCTCCAGCAGAAGAAGTTGCAGAAGCTCCAGCAGAAGAAGCAGCTCCAGTAGAAGAAGTTACAGAAGCTCCAGTAGAAGAAGTTACAGAAGCTCCAGCAGAAGAAGCAGCTCCAGCAGAAGAAGCAGCTCCAGTAGAAGAAGTTACAGAAGCACCAGCAGAAGAAGAATCTCCATCAGAGGAAAAAGAGGATAAAGAAAAAGATTCTTAATTCTCTATTGATCCTTTATGCGGTCCAATGACCGAAAAATACTTCTAGGAAAGCTTGGAAAGCCACATGGCGTAAAAGGGTTCTTGTACTTCCATTATTACGGCGAAGATAAATCAGTCCTTCAAACCTATAGTGCAATGCATCTCGAAGACAAAGAGTCATTGCATCTAGAAAAAACTTTTGAGAAGTCAGATAGATTAATTGTGAAATTTAAAGGTCATAATGATAGAAATGCTGCTGAAAAATTACGAGATAAAGAGGTTTTTATCTTCGAAGAAGATTTACCTGCATTAGAGGAAGGTGAATTTTATTTGTATCAACTAGAGGGATTGCTTGTAAAGAATTTACAAAATATCATTTTAGGAAAAATTAAAGGTTCAGCAGGCACAAAATCTAATGAAGTTTTAGTTATTCAGGGCAGTGCAGAGAGTATTGATAATCAAGATAGGTTAATACCTTATGTTAAGCCTGAAGTAGTAAAAGAGATTTCTTTAACAAAACAACTTGTAATAGTTGATTGGCCCGAAGACTTTTAAAGATATGAATTTTAATATCGTAACTATATTTCCTGATTTAATTAATGGTTTTACTGATCATGGATTACTTGCTAAAGCGACAGAAGAGAAATTAGTTACAGTTACTACTTGGAATCCTAGAGACTTCAGTAAAGATAAAAATAGAAGAATTGATGATAAACCATTCGGAGGCGGTCAAGGCATGCTCTTTCAAGCAGAGCCTATTATTAGGACTATAGAAGCAATAAATAATATAAGTAAATCATATGTTGTTTATGTCGCACCTCATGGCAGCCCTTTTAATCAGGAAAAAGCTTTCAATCTGAAAGATAAAGAAAGTCTTACAATAATTTGCGGAAGGTACGAAGGCTTGGATAAAAGAATTGAAGATACCTGCATAAATGAAGTTATCTCGATAGGTGATTACGTTCTTAATGGTGGTGAACTCCCTGCATTGGTTATCATGGAATCGTTAGCTAGGTTACAGCAAGGCTTCGTAGGTAATGAAGAATCGCTTTATGATTCCTTTAGTGATGGTTTGCTGGAGCACCCTCAATATACCCGTCCTGAAAAAAGTATATACGGTGATGTGCCTGATATTCTATTGAGTGGTAATCATGAGTTAATAAAAAGGTGGAAATTAAAAGAGTCGCTCCGCATCACAAAGGATAGAAGGCCAGATCTTCTGAAAATCAAAAAACTTTCAGATCTTGAGGTAGAACTATTAAATGAAATTAAAGATGAATAATCGATTATTTATCTGCTAGAATGCGCAGCTTAAACAGACCAAGATCAAAGTGAATAAAAATAAATACATACAAGCAGTCGAATCTTCGCAATTAAGGGATGATATCCCGCCTTTTGCACCAGGAGATACAGTTGTAGTGGATGTTAGGGTTGTAGAAGGAACTAGGGAAAGACTTCAGCCTTTCGAAGGCGTTGTGCTTTCTATTAAAAGTAGAGGTTTAGGTTCTGCATTTATAGTAAGAAAAATATCTAATGGGGTTGGCGTTGAAAGAACTTTTCAGACACATAGCCCTATAATAAGCTCAATCAAAGTTAAAAGACGCGGTGATGTCAGACAAGCAAAACTTTTTTATCTGAGGGAGAGAACAGGTAAATCTGCTAGAATCAAAGAAAAACTGGGCTAGTCCTGCGATTGCTCATTTAATTTATGAGCTCAAACCTAAATAACTCCGAAAACCTCATTGATAACTTTATTGATGAACTTTGGTTGGAGAAAGGTCTTAGTAAAAATACCCTTAGCGCATATAGGCACGACATAAGTTCCTTTGCATCTTGGTATCAAGGATCTTCTCTTCTTGCAGTTCAAAGAGTAGATTTATTGGATTATCTCTCACTAAGATTAAAGGACGGCTATAGCAGTAGATCAACTGCAAGATCATTGTCTAGCCTAAGAGCTTTTTATTCACATATAACAGTAAAATATCATCTTCAAGAAAACCCTACTTCAAGGGTTGATAGCCCTAAGTTGGGTCGTACATTACCAAAAACTCTTTCCGAGGAAGAAGTGGAGAAATTAATTAGCTCTCCTGATACAGAAAGTTTTATAGGTTTAAGAGATAGGGCGATGTTAGAACTAATTTATGCATGTGGACTTAGGGTTTCAGAGCTTATCGGCCTTGACTTATTGAACCTTAATCTGAGACAGGGTGTCATAAGAGTAATAGGTAAAGGAGAAAAAGAACGTTTAGTACCTATGGGTGAAGAGGCTCTTTATTGGGTTGAAAAGTACATTAAAGATAGCCGGCCTTCCTTATTAACAAATGATAACAAGGTTTCAGAATTATTTCTGAGTACAAGGGGAAATTCCATGACTAGGCAAACTTTTTGGTACAGAATCAAGGAGTATGCTGCTAAAGCTTCCATTAATAGAGACTTATCTCCTCATACCCTCAGACATGCATTTGCAACTCATTTAATCAATCATGGTGCTGATTTAAGAACAGTTCAACTTCTATTAGGTCATTCTAGTCTATCAACAACACAGATATATACCGAAGTAGCTAGACATAGAATGAAAGAATTACATAATGAGCACCATCCAAGAGGTTAAACATGACAAATAAACTTAATTATTACGTATTTATCATATTGTTCTTATTTGCTGCAGGTTGTAGTGCTGAAAAGACAGACAATAATTATGATGAAGAGGGATTGAAAGTTAGATTATTAGAAATATTGCCGGAAGAAATAGATCTTATATCCGTAGAAAAGACTGATATGAAAGGATTTTTTGAGGTGAATTTTGATGGCATAGAACCACTTTATGTTTCTGCTGATGGAAATTATCTAGTTTCAGGAGATATTTATTTGATTACTTCAGAAGGTTTGGTAAATAAATCTGAGGCAAGGAGAGATTATCAAAGAAAAACTTTAATCAATAATCTCAGTGAGCAAGATTTTATAACTTTTGAACCCAAAAAGATGGAACATAACATTTTTGTATTTACAGATGTAGATTGTGGATACTGTAGGCAATTCCATAACCAAATTGATGATTATCTTAATCTTGGAATAAAAGTAAATTATTTAGCATATCCAAGGGCAGGTATAAACTCAGAGTCTTTCAATAAAATCTCTTATGCCTGGTGCAGTGAGGATCCTGGCTATTCTTTAACCTTGCTTAAACAGGGTAAAGATATAGACAAAACACTGTGCGAAAATAACCCTGTAGAGAAACATTTTAATTTAGGCAACACCATAGGTGTCCAAGGGACTCCATCTATTGTTACGGATGAAGGGAAAATGATACCGGGTTATCTGCCCCCACAAGAATTACTTAATATTCTTGCAACTAAAAGTTAGAATTACGCCATGGATAAAAATTTTCCTAGAATTAATCAATTGCCTCCCTATGTATTTGATGAAATACAGACATTAAAAGCTGCAGCTCGTAAAAGAGGAGAGGATATTATTGATTTCGGAATGGGTAATCCTGATCAACCAACACCGCAAGATATTGTAGATAAATTAAGAGAATCAGCCTTACAAGGAAGTACCCATAGATACTCTCAGTCAAAGGGCATACCCAGATTAAGAAAATCAATTGCTGACTGGTATAAAAGAAATTTTGACGTTGAATTAGATCCTGAAAGTGAAGCGGTAGTTACAATGGGATCTAAAGAAGGCCTTGGTCATTTAGCTTTAGCAACTTTAGATAAGGGTGATGCAGTCCTTGTACCAAATCCTTCTTACCCTATACATCCATACGGTTTCGTAATAGCTGGAGCAGACATAAGGCATGTGCCTATCGGAGAAGGAATAGATTTCTTTGCAGAATTGGAAGCTGCAGTTACTAACTCATTTCCAAAACCAAAAATGTTAGTCTTGAATTTTCCTAGTAATCCTTCTACTGAATGTGTCGATATAGAATTTTTTGAAAAGATAATTGCTTTTGCAAAAGAAAATAAGATTTGGGTGATACAAGATCTTGCATATGCAGATATTTGTTTTGATGGCTATAAAGCTCCATCAATTCTGCAAGTAAAGGGTGCTAAAGATGTTGCTGTAGAATTTTATACACTATCCAAAAGTTACAATATGCCTGGTTGGAGAGTAGGAATTTGTTGTGGCAATAAAGATTTGTTAGCAGCCTTATCAAGAATCAAATCGTACTTTGATTATGGATTATTCACCCCCATTCAAGTAGCGGCAATAAAAGCACTAGATCATGGCGATCACCATGTAGAAGAAATAAGAAATATGTATCAATCACGTCGAGATGTTCTTGTTAAGGGTCTCAATGAAGCTGGTTGGCAGGTAGAAAGTCCAAAAGCAACTATGTTTATTTGGGCTAAAATTCCTTCATCACATAGCCATCTTGGTTCTCTTGAGTTTAGTAAACAATTACTTTCAGATGCATTGGTCGCTGTTTCGCCAGGTGTGGGCTTTGGTAGTTATGGAGAGGGTTATGTCCGTTTCTCTCTTATAGAAAATGAACACCGCTCTAGGCAGGCAATTAGAAATATTAAGAAATTTTTGGCTAACTCAAGCAATATTCAGGCTATAAGATAATGAAGTCTCTCAAAATCGGCGTATGTGGCGTTGGAAATGTCGGTGGTGCAGTAATTGAAAACTTAACTAGCTCACCTCAAATAGTTGAATCAAATGGTGGGGTAAAGATTGAGATTACTCAGGTAGGGGCAAGAAAGGGTAAATCTGCAGTACCATTTGATTTAGATGTTACTACCAATCTATTAGAGGTAGCTCAAAATCCAAACATCGATGTTTTGGTTGAGCTTATAGGCGGTTGTGACTTGGCTAAAGATTTGATTGAAGAATCTATTAAAAATGGAAAAAATATTGTCACTGCTAATAAGGCTCTAATAGCTACCCATGGTGATGAGTTATTTGATCTGGCTAAGAAAAATGGAGTACAGATTGGTTTTGAAGCATCTGTTGCTGGAGGAACGCCAGTTATAAAAGCGCTCAGAGAAGGATTAGTAGCCAACAAAGTAAAATGGTTTGCTGGTATCTTGAATGGAACAACAAATTATATTCTCTCCAAGATGGCAGATGAGAATTCTTCGTTTGAAGATGCTCTAAAACAAGCTCAAGAATTAGGATTGGCCGAAGCAGATCCAACAATGGATGTTGATGGGACTGATGCAGCTCAAAAGGCTTCTATATTATCTGCCTTAGCGTTCAATACGCCCTTTGATTTCAAATCAGTAGCTTACGGAGGGATTGAGTCCGTAACACCAGAGGATATTTTGTATGCAGATCAATTGGGTTATTCTATTAAACACATTGCCTATGGCTCTATAGAGGGAGAGGAGGTAAACGTGAGCGCTTATCCAACCTTGGTTTCAAAAGATCAACTTTTATCTCAGGTTGGTCAGCAAATGAATGCTTTAGAAATTTTTTGCGAGGACGTCGGTTCTACTGTCTATTATGGTCCTGGTGCTGGTCCTAAACCAACCGCCTCTGCTGTAATAGCTGATTTAGTGGATATCTCTAATGGTGGATGGCCTGTCTTGGAGGATGATATGAAACAGAATACTCTTTGCAAGGAAGGTAAAAAAACTTTTTCAAGATACTTTAAGCTAGATGTTAAAAATGAGGCTGGAGCAATAGCAAAAGTTTCCTCTTTATTTGCTCAAGAGAATATCAGTATAGAGGCTCTCATCCAGAAAGAATCAAAACAAAGAAGCGATCTACCCTCTGTTCCCGTTGTGATTATTTCAGGACCAATTTCAGACACAAATGCTTTTCAAATGTCAGATAATTTAGACTCTATGGAAGAAATAACAAACTCAGTGAAACAATTTAGAATTCATAATGCTATATAAAAGCACCAGAGGAGAAAGCCCGATTGTTCCTTTTTCTGATGTACTATTGGGTGGGCTTGCACCTGATGGTGGTTTGTACATGCCGGAAAACTTCCCAAAATTTTCAATCGATGAGATTAATTCTTGGTCAAATTTAGAGTTTCATGAACTTGCGTCTAAGATTCTATTTCCATTTGTAGAAGGTGAAATAGAGAAAGATGTATTTAATAAATTGGTACAAGAATCTTACGAAGTATTTGATATTGATGAAGTGGTTGCCTTAAAAAAGTTCGATGAAAATAGATGGGTATTAGAATTATTTCATGGACCAACCCTTGCCTTCAAAGACGTTGCTATGCAACTTCTAGGATCCTTGCTTAATCATTTTGCTAAAGAAAGGGGTGAGAAGATAGTTGTACTTGGCGCTACATCCGGTGATACGGGTGCAGCTGCTATTTCAGCATGTTCGAGGCATAAAAATGTTGAGGTTTATATACTTTATCCACATGGCAAAGTGACTGAATTCCAAAGAAAACAAATGACCACTACTCAGTCTGATAATGTTTTTCCTTTAGCTATTGAAAGTGATTTTGATGGTTGTCAGGATATCGTTAAGCAAATGTTTTTAGATAATGATCTAAGAAATAAAAAAGTAAAGTTTATAGCAGCCAATTCAATTAATTGGGCTAGGTGCATGACACAATCAGTTTACTTTTTTTGGACTTATTTAAAATTAGCTCAATCCGACGAAGAGCTATCCTTTTCTATTCCTTCAGGGAATTTTGGGCATGCTTACGCAGGGTGGACTGCAAAAGAGATGGGTTTACCTATAAAAAGTCTATTAATTGCAACTAACAAAAATGACGTTCTGCATAAGGCATTTTCTAATAATAACTACGAGAAAAGCAAAGTAACTCAAACTTTGGCACCCAGCATGGACATCTCTGTTGCCAGTAATTTTGAGCGTTTACTCTATAATTTATTCGATAACAATTCTTCAAAGCTTGCCGAAAAGATGCGTTCTTTTCCTGAAAATTCTATTTTGATACCTGAAGATAAGCAGAAGTTGGTTGCTGAATTTTTTAAGAGTCATAAATGTGATGATGAGGAAATACTTCAACAAATCCGAGATACTTATAACGAGATTGGTTATATGCTTGATCCACATACAGCAACAGGAGTGAGGGCTAGTAATATGATTTCTCCCAAAGAGCATCCGGTTGTAGTTATGGGCACTGCTCATCCTATTAAGTTTAGTGACGCTATTGAAAGAGCGGTACCGGAATATATTTCTGAGATTCCGGAAAGGATAGATGGAACTCTTAAACAAAAAGAGAATATCAAAATTCTGCCTGAAGATTATTCCCAAATTAAGAATTTTATCCTTAAGAGCGCACTCTAAAAAATGATAGAAATAACCTCTTTAAACGAAGAACTCAAAGATCATACTCAAAGAGTAGAGGATCTAAGGGGGTATCTTTGACGTTGAACAAAAACAAAATAAACTGAATGAAGTAACCCTAAAACTAAGCGATCCTTCCGTTTGGGATGATCCTCAAAAGGCTCAAGATTTCAATAAAGAGAAAGTTTACCTCGAAAGAGAATTATTAAAATTTCATCAATTAGAAGAATCTATTCAGGATGCTCTTGAGTTAGCTGAAATAGCTATCGAAGAAGATGATGCTTCAGCATTAGAAGAGATTGCCAATGAAATGAAAGCTAATGAGGCTGCATTACACAAAATGGAATTCATAAGAATGTTTTCTAATAAAATGGATCCCAATAACGCATATTTAGATATCCAGTCAGGTTCAGGTGGAACAGAAGCTCAGGACTGGGCTGAGATGCTAATGAGGATGTATTTGAAGTGGGGAGAATCAAAAGGCTTTGAAACAGAAGTAATTGAAGTTTCTCATGGAGAAGTAGCTGGGATTAAAAGCGCTGCGATTAAATTTAATGGAGATTATGCTTATGGCTGGCTTCGAACCGAGACTGGAGTGCATAGATTAGTAAGAAAATCTCCTTTCGATTCAGGTAGCAGAAGACATACTTCATTTGCATCAATATTTATTTCTCCAGAAGTAGATGAAACGGTAGAGATAGAAGTTAACCCAGCCGATCTTAGAATCGATACTTACAGGGCTAGTGGAGCCGGTGGTCAACATGTTAATAAAACCGATTCTGCGATAAGAATAACTCACTTACCCACTGGAGTAGTTTCTCAGTGTCAATCGCAACGATCTCAGCATCAAAATAGGGATAAAGCTATGGCACAACTCAGAGCTAAGCTCTATGAGATCGAAATGAATAAATTGAATGAAGAAAAACAATCTCTTGAAGAATCAAAAGCTGATATTGGATGGGGCAGTCAAATCAGGTCTTATGTCCTAGACTCATCTAGGATTAAGGACTTAAGGACAGGAGTAGAAACTACAAATTGCTCGGCAGTATTGGATGGAGCTTTAGATAACTTCATTGAAGCAAGCTTAAAAGAAAATATTTAGTTAAGGTACAAGTTATGACAGAAAAATTATCAGAAAATGAACTGATTCAACAAAGAAGATCAAAGTTAGAAGAGATGAGGAACAAGGGAATAGCCTATCCTAACTCTTTTAGAAGAGATTCTCTATCTGCTGACCTTCAGCAAGAATGTGAAGGATTATCTAAAGAAGAATTGGAAGAGAAATCAATCGAGGTTTCAATTGCTGGAAGGATTATGCTTCAAAGAATAATGGGAAAAGCCAGCTTCATGACTCTCCAGGATATGAAAGGTCAGATTCAAGCTTACATAAGATCGAATGATTTACCTGAAGGCCAGTACGCAGACTTCAAGACATGGGATCTAGGAGATATTGTTGGAATTAGAGGTAAGTTGTTCATTACTAAAACTGGTGAGTTAACTGTACATGCTGATTCAATTGAGATGCTGACTAAGTCTTTAAGGCCATTACCTGAGAAACATTTGGGTTTAGTCGATACAGAACAAAGATATAGGAAAAGGTACTTAGATTTAATAACGAATCCAGAAAGCTTAGAAGTATTCAAAAAAAGGAGTCAAATTATTAGTTCGATAAGAGATTTCTTCACTAAACATGAATATCTTGAAGTTGAAACGCCTATGATGCATTCAGTTTTAGGTGGAGCCGCCGCTAAACCCTTTACTACTCATCATAATGCTCTTGATATGGATCTTTATTTGAGAATAGCTCCCGAGCTTTATCTTAAAAGATTGGTTGTAGGTGGACTAGAGCGAGTTTTTGAAATAAATAGAAATTTTCGCAATGAGGGGCTGTCCACAAAACATAATCCTGAATTTACCATGCTTGAATATTATTCAGCTTATGCAGATTTTAATGATCAAATGAATTTCATAGAGAAACTATTTAATGACCTGACTGCTGAAGTATTTGGATCATCAGTTATCGAGCATAATGGACAAAGTTTAGATTTTTCTAAACCATTTACTAGAGTAACACTCAAAGAAGCTGTATCACAGAAACTCTCAGTTGATTCTTCTTTGTTGGAGGATAGAAGTTTCTTATTGGAAACTACAAAGAAACTTAAGATAGACAATGTTGACAATTTATCAGATGGCAAGCTGTTATTTGAACTTTTTGAAGAGCTAGTAGAGGGCAACTTGATTGAACCAACTTTTATAACTGGGTATCCGAAGGATGTGTCTCCTTTATCAAGATCATCAGATAATAATCCTTTAGAAGTAGATAGATTTGAATTATTTATTGGCGGAAAAGAAATAGCAAATGGCTTTTCTGAATTAAATGATCCAGAGGATCAGGCAGAACGTTTCCATGAACAGGTTAATCAGAAATCTGCAGGGGACGAGGAAGCCATGGAGTTTGATGCAGATTACGTTGAAGCCCTAGAATACGGCTTACCTCCTTGTGCGGGAGTAGGGATAGGAATAGATAGACTGGTTATGCTTCTGACAGGAGCACAGTCAATTAGAGATGTACTCTTATTCCCGCAAATGAAACCTAAAGGTTAACTAATTAAATCTGCTACGGCCTCTCTTTCAGATTCTAATTCGTCAGTTGTTACCTTTATTTTTGTTTGAGCAAACTCATTTAGTTCAATACCTTGGATAATTTCAACTTTTCCTTCTTCAGTTGTTCTAAGAGGAAAACCAAAGATTAATCCTTCGGGAACACTGTAACTTCCATCACTCACTATGGCCGCACTAAAACAATCCCCATCATTAGTAGGATTCATGACTGATTTAACAGTGTCTATTGCTGCATTTGCTGCTGAAGCTGCAGATGAGGCTCCTCTTGCATCAATTACAGCTTTGCCTCTTTGCTGTACTAGAGGAAGATACTCATCTTCAATCCAAGTTGAGTCATTGATAACTTCTGCTGCACTTTGACCATCAATAGTAGCGTTATATGGATCCGGATACATCGTAGGACTATGATTACCCCAAATAACCATATTTTTAACAGATGATATTTCTACATTGGCTTTTTCGGCTAATTGAGCTTTAGCTCTATTGGCATCTAATGCCGTCATAGCAAACCATTGTTGAGAAGGATTATTTGCTTTGTTCATTCCAATCAAAGCATTTGTATTGGCTGGATTACCGACAACCAATATTCTAGCATCTGATTTGGCGAGCTCTCCTATTGCCGATCCTTGATCTGTAAATATACCTCCATTTATCTTCAGAAGGTCGCTTCTCTCTTCAATTTTCTTTCCATCAATTACGATACCTCTTGGAATGCTGCCTACTAATAGAACCCAGTCAGCATCTTTAACGCCTTCTTTGATATCCGATGTCGCAGTAAGATCACCCGTTTGATCAAAACCACAATCTATCAATTCCATTATTGTTCCCTGAAGCTTGTCCACGACTTGTGGTATTTCAATTAGCCTTAAATTAACCTTGGTATCTGGGCCAAATGTTTCTCCACTAACTAGCCTTGGTAATAGGGAATAAGCAATCTGACCGGCTCCACCTGTTACAGCTACATTAATCTCTTTCATTTTTATCTCCTTATTGATTTGGTTTAAATATGTTTCTTTTTCCATCCGTTGAAACTACCCCTGTAGTTTTCAATATATCGTTATTACACATGTAATCTAGAACACTTGAATCTTTTTCTGTATTAGCTAAGAATCTAGTTCCATCTTCAAGTCTTCCTATGATGATCCCTTTATTTGGACCTTCTCTAGAATGTACTACTGTATAAGTTTCAACAGAAGCTTTTCCTTGTGGTGTTTCTGTAAAGTTAGGTTTTTTTGCTGAGTCTATCGTTGTCTGAAGATGAGTTGTATCAGTTGCCTGGTTCCATTCACCTTCAAAAGGTCTTGAAGAAAAAATTCCAGCTCCATGTTTTGTAATATACCAACCATTTGCAGTAGCCAAACCAAATGTTCCTCTGTTAGATCTAAGCTTATCCATCATAGTAGCGATTGAATGCATGACATAAGCATTTCCTGGACCTCCAAAGTAGGGCAGACCACCAGTGACTGTAAGCCCTCTCAAATCATCCTTTTGAAGAGAAAGCTCTCTCATAGCTATTTGCACCGCTGAAGGAAAGCAAGAATATAAATCAATATAGTTGACTTGATTCAAACTAATACCAGCTAAATTAAAAACACTATCTGTACATGCCTTTATAGCGGGAGAAGAATGATAGTCTCTTCTATCAGACAAATACCAAATATCATTTAGACAAGCGCCTGCATGCATGAATATCCAATTAGATTCAGGAATGCCTAGTTCACGTGCTTTCTTAGCTGACATCATAATCATTGCAGATGACTGATTCACTCTCATGATTGAATTCATATACTTTGTATAAGGAAGTCCAATCATTCTATTTTCAGGCTTTACACTTGCAATTTCACTAGCTGAGCGATGCTTGGGAAACCATGAATATTCGTTTTCAGATGCTACTTTAGAGAAACTCTCAAAAAGCTCTCCAGTCTCTTGCATATGCTCTTCTACTGTTTGGTTATTAGCACCCCTTAGGGCATTTGCAAAAAGAGGATAGACCGAAGATGGATCGAATAAGCCATGAAGTTTTTCATGATCATTAGTACCATCAGTGCTTTTTCCAATTAATTCAGGCTCTCCTCCTGGATCATCTTCCCAATTCACTTCTAATCCTTCTTTTAAGCGACTGACGAATGTATCTAGAGATTCTCCTCCGGCCAGCAAGGCGCACTCAATTTGATTGTCTTTGATTCTATTAGCAAGTTCGTTCAAAGCAATTTGAGGAGAGTTTCCTCCTGTGGAGGTATAAATTTCATTTGTAGAGGATAGATTCAAGGCATTAGATAGACTTCTCGGCATATTTGGATAACCCCAAAGGTTAGATGTCGCAGAATCTCTATGGGGAGTATCAGCAACAAATCTAATGACCGCAACAGTATCAATATGTTCTTTAAGGCTAAGTGAAGAGTTACAGTCTTCAATAGCTTGTTTTGAAACTTCAGTGAGTATCTCTAGATAATTATAGCCATCGACACCTCGCTTATCAGTTAGTTGTCCATTTCCAACAAGGATAGGCGTGTTGTCATTTACGTTTGAGTATTTAAATTCTGGCATAAATTGGATTATTAGGAAGCGCAGTCTAACCATTGAATCTTTAGTGGGCAATAGGTATCACTCAAATTATAGAGTAATATATTATGGTCATATGGCTTATAGTTTTGATCACATAATAGAAAGGAAACAAACCAATAGTACAAAATGGTTAAAGTTCTCTGATCCCGATGTTATCCCTATGTGGATAGCAGATATGGACTTTACTTGCCCAGAAGAAATCACTGAAGCGATGCATGAGAGAATTCAACAAGGCGTATTTGGTTATACTGATTCTTATTATAATTTAACTGATGTTTTCGTAAGTAAAGTAAAAGAAAATTCCGGATGGGATATAAAAAAAGATTGGATCGTTTGGATACCAGGTGGAGTGGTTGGCTTGAATGTGGCTTGCAAAACCGCTTTAGCTCCTGGCGAATTAGTCATGGTTCCGTCGCCTATTTATGCTCCATTTACCGACGCACCTGAAAACATGGAGAGAGGCTTCGTAAAAACTACCTTAAAGGATGTAAGTGGAAGACTCGAATTGGATTTTGACTCTATAAGAAGTTTAATAACAGACGACACTAAAATGTTTTCCTTTTGTAACCCTCATAATCCTGGAGGCACTGTTTTCCGACCTAATGAAATAGAAGAACTGTCTTCAATATGTAAAGAAAAAAATATTATTGTTTGTAGCGATGAGATTCATTCAGATTTAGTTCTGGAAGATAATCTTGAGCATATCTCATTTGCAAATTTCAATGATTTTAATCAAGAAAACTCAATCACAATCATGGGCCCTTGTAAGACATATAATCTAGCTGGGTTCCCAATAGCAGCTGCAATAATTCCTAATCAGGAATTACGAAGTGATTTCCAAAGAAACACAAAGGGAATTGTTGCTCACATTGATACTATGGCTTTTGTTGCAGCTGAAGCTGCATACTCCAAAGCAGATATTTGGCACTCAAATTTATTGAAGTATTTAAGAATAAACAAATTAATGTTACTTGAAGGTATTAACGAAATCGAAGGATTGTCTTTAAAAGGTCCCGAGGCAGGTTTTCTGGGATGGATTGATTGCCAAGAAAGTGGTTTAGAGAATCCATCTAAATTCTTTATAGAAGAAGCTAAAGTCGGAGTATATGACGGCGCATGGTTCGGAGATAAGAATTATGTCCGCCTAAATTTTGGTTGTCCAAAGTCAGTTTTAGAAGAGGCGCTGTCAAGAATTAAAAAAGCCTTTTCACAAAGAATCTAGGTTGCGGTAATATGTCCGCCTAAATTTATAAAGAGGAAATAATATGTCTATTACTTTTAATGATCGTGTTGCAATTGTAACTGGTGCTGGTGGAGGTCTTGGGAGATGTCACGCACTAGATTTAGCTAAAAGAGGTGCTAAAGTCGTTGTAAATGACTTAGGTGGAAATGTTGATGGATCTAACGATGGATCTTCATCAGCAGCAGAAATGGTTGTTGAAGAGATTAAAGCAGCTGGCGGCGAAGCAATGGCAAATGGGGCGAGTGTTACTGATCCTGATCAAGTAAATGCAATGGTTGCTGACGTCATGGATAAATATGGTCGCATAGATATTCTTGTTAATAATGCGGGTATTCTCAGAGATAAGAGTTTCTCTAAAGTAGAAGATGAAGATTTTAGAATGGTTTTAGAGGTTCATTTGATGGGTAGTGTAAATTGCACAAAAGCTGTCTGGGAAATAATGAAAGAGCAAAATTATGGAAGAATAATTATGACTTCTTCTTCTAGTGGACTTTACGGTAACTTCGGTCAAACCAATTATGGTTCAGCTAAAATGGGAGTGGTTGGTCTGATGAACACCCTTAAATTGGAAGGTGCCAAATATAACGTCAAATGCAATACCTTAGCTCCTTTAGCAGGAACTAGAATGACTGAAAGCTTGATGCCAGAAGAAGTTATTGATCAAATCAAGCCTGATTTTGTTACCCCTGCAGTTACTTATATGGTGTCCGAAGATGCTCCAACAGGAGTGATTATAGCTGCCGGTGCAGGCGTATTTACTAGAGTCATGATTCATGAAACTAAAGGAGTATATCTAGGCACAGGTGATGAAATGACAGCTGAAGGCGTAGAAGCTAATTGGGATCAAATTTCTGATATGACAGATGCAACACTATGTTATCAAGGTGGCGATCAGACTACGAAAGCTTTCACTTTAATCCAAGAAAGTAAGAAATAACTCTTAGATAATTAAAATTTTATTGCGGGTCAGGGCTCTTAAATTCTAATGCGTTTAAAAGACTGCCATAGCTTCCATGATTTTAGAGAACTAGCTCGCAGAAGATTGCCTAGTCCCATTTTTAATTACATTGATGGTGCTGCCGATGATGAAAGCACTTACGATAGAAATACTAGGAGTTTCGAAGATTGTGACCTTGTTCCAAATGTACTTAGAGGAGTCGAAGACATTGACTTGTCGGTTGAAATCTTGGGCCAAAAACTTGAAATGCCAATTTATTGTTCACCAACTGCACTTCAAAGGGTCTTTCATCATCAAGGCGAAAATGCTGTAGCCGCAGCAGCAGACAAATATGGAACATTATTTGGAGTTTCTTCTTTAGGAACAGTCAGCTTAACTGATATCCGAAAGCAGTATTCTGGACCTCAGTGTTATCAATTCTACTTCCATAAAGATAGAGAGCTTAATCAAGTGATGCTTGAAAATGCTAAAAACGCAAATGTAGATGTCATGATGCTAACCGTTGATACCATCACGGGAGGCAATAGAGAAAGAGACCTAAAGACAGGTTTCTCTATCCCTTTTAAATTAAGCCTAAATGGAATCTATGAATTCGCAGCTAAACCGATGTGGGCAATCAATTACCTCACTCATGAGAAGTTTTCACTTCCTCAGTTAGATGATCATGTTGATATGTCAGATGGACCTATTTCTATTGGAAGATACTTTACTGAAATGTTAGATCCTTGCTTAAACTGGGATGACGTAGCCAAAATGGTCGAATTTTGGGATGGTCAGTTTTGTCTTAAGGGGGTAATGAGTGTCGAAGATGCAAAAAAAGCTGTAGAAATTGGTTGTACAGGCATTGTGATATCTAATCATGGTGGAAGGCAACTAGATGGCAGTAGATCACCATTTGATCAACTTTCTGAAATTGTTGATGCTGTTGGAGACGATATAGATGTAATTATGGATAGCGGCATTCAGAGAGGAACCCATGTTCTCAAGGCTCTCTCGCTTGGAGCAAAGGCGGTCGGAGGAGGTAGGTTTTATCTATTCGCTTTAGCTGCAGCAGGTCAAGTAGGTGTTGAAAGAGCTCTAGAACTCATGAGGCTTGAAATTGAAAGAGATATGAGGTTGATGGGTGTTAGTTCGGTGTCTGAACTTAACAAAGGCAATATTAGATTCAGATAAGCTTCTGAATAAGATTCTCAACCTTTTCTTCAATTTTCTCTATAACTTCTCTAAATTCACCTTTAGTTAAATTTTTAGGATCGGGTATATCCCATTCGATTCTTGTTTCTGCTTTCAGATAAGGACATGAATCTCCACAACCCATTAAAATAAGATAATCGACATGGGTCAATTTTAAATCATCCACTGATTTAGAAAATTGATTTGCCATATCAGAGCCTATTTCAGACATTAGCTCTATGGCTCGAGGATTTATTTCACCTGATGGTTTTGAACCTGCGCTCATAGCTTTTATTCCATCTACTACATATTTTTTTGCAAATGTTTCGGCTATCTGACTCCTGCAGGAGTTCTCAACACACAGAAAAAGAATAGTTTTCATATACAGACTATAAATCTACTATAATCAGTGCATAAATGGTGTAAATAAAGGGGAAAATGCAAAATTTATTATTAATTACGTTACTGGTTATCTCTAGTCTTTCATTGTCGTCAAAACAGGTCGTTCTAGGTCCTAGTTCGGATTCTCAAGAAGAAATACAAGAAGCGCTTATAGACCTTGAGCCTGGTGATGTGCTGACCCTCAAATCAGGAGAATATTTTTTTGAAGATGGCATATCTCTTGATGTTGATGATGTTATTTTTGAAGGATCTGGAATAAATGAGACTATCTTAAATTTTGGTGGCCAAGTTTCTGGCGCTCAAGGCCTTCTGGTTACTTCTAATGGAGTTACTATAAGAGATTTTGCAGTACTGGATGCCAAAGGTGATGCCATTAAAGTCATAGGTGCTGACGGCATCAACATGGTAAGACTCAGAACTGAATGGCAAGGAGGCCCTAAAGAAACAAACGGAGCTTACGGATTCTATCCCGTTGAATCTAAAAATGTTTTGATTGATGGGTGTGTGGCTATTGGTGCATCAGATGCAGGAATATATGTTGGTCAGTCTCAACATATAATCGTTAAGAATAGCATTGCTCAGTACAATGTGGCCGGCATCGAAATTGAAAACTCTTTCTATGCTGATGTGTTTGATAATATAGCTTCTCATAATACTGGAGGTATTTTAATATTCGATTTACCTGACTTACCTCAACAGGGAGGTCATCATGTGAGGGTTTTTAGAAATAAAGCAATCAATAACGATACGGATAACTTTGCTCCTGAAGGAAATATTGTTGGGGAGGTTCCGAGAGGAACTGGAATAATTATTCAAGCAAACTCTGAAGTAGAAGTTTTTGACAACGATATTTATGGAAACGGAACAGTAAACCTTTCAATAGTTACCTACGGCTATGAGACAGAAGATGAAAACTATAATCCTCATCCAAAGTCTATCCAAATTCATGGGAATAGATTTGGAGAAGGGGGATTTGACCCTGATGTAGAAACTGGTGAACTAGCTTCGATTCTATTTGCTCTTTCTGAGGGAGATATGCCTGATATATTTTGGGATGGAATATTGCCCACAAGTCAACTGATCTTAGGACAACCTGATAACGAAAAACTTGTTATGTCTAATAATGGTGATGCGACTTTCTTAACCCTTAATCCAATTAAATACATGCTTCCTTTTTTTGATCCTGTAGAAAGAGATATTGCTGAATATGATGGAGAGATTAGACCCTTACCACCTGTAGTTCTGAATTAAAGAGAATGAAAAAAACATTATTGGCGTGTCTGATATTATCTTTTATAGATTTTATCTACGCTGTAAATGATGACTTAATATTAGAAGATAAATTTCCAAAAAAACTCTCAAGCTTTTCTTTCTTTCAAGACAATAGTGCTCAGTTTCCTTCAGATGGAGTCCTTCCCTATGAACTAATTTCAGCACTATTTTCTGATTATTCCTATAAACAAAGATGGGTTTATATTCCAAAAGGCGTACAAGCTTCTTTCAGGCAAGACGAAGTCTTTGATTTTCCTGTAGGGTCTGCCTTGATTAAAACTTTTTACTATCCAATAGACGAAAGAGACTTAAATCTTGGACAAAGGTTAATGGAAACAAGATTATTATTGAGGAAGGAAAATGGTTGGGAGGCAGTATCTTATGCTTGGAACGATACTCAAGATGAAGCTTTTATAAAAAAAGCAGGCAAAACTATCCTGAATGAATGGATTGATTTTAATGGCGATACTCGCTCAGTGCGATACAGGGTTCCTAATAAGAATCAATGTAAGGAATGTCATGCTAATAATGATGCAATGAGCCCTATAGGTCCAAAGGCCAGAAATTTAAATAAAGTATTTCAATACTCAGATGAATCTATCAATCAACTGACTAAATGGATGAAACTAGATTTTATTTCTACTGTGAGCGAAGAACTAAATACCCCTGTGGATTGGAATGAAAAAAATCATTTGTTGGATGAAAGGGCTAGGTCCTATTTAGATATTAATTGTGGTCATTGTCATAGTTCAAGTGGAGCAGCCAATTCAACCGGTCTGTATTTAAACCTTACTGAAACAAGAGAAAAACACATAGGAATCTATAAAAAACCTGTGGCAACAGGAAGAGCAAGTGGAAATTTAAAATATTCAATAGTTCCTGGAAAGCCTGAAGAGTCAATACTACTTCAAAGAATGATCTCAACAGATCCGGGTATCATGATGCCTGAATCTGGAAGGTCTTTAAGTCATACAGAGGCTATTGAATTAATAGAAAAGTGGATTCTGTCGCTGTAATATAACTCAAATAAATATCATGAATGAAAAAAAGGATCTTTTAAATAATCTTAAGATAGATAGGAATGCTCAAGCAGAACCTGTCAAATTACCTTATAAGAATATTGCAATTGCCTTTGCTATTGCTGCAGTAATTGGTTTTGGAATCTCTTTCTTTTTTACAGAAGAGGAAATAATTGAAGTATCAACCTTCTCTGTTCAATCATTAGATGATTCAGACTCTTCTTCAGTAAGCCTCTTAGATGCTTCTGGATATGTTGTGGCAAGAAGAAAAGCAACAGTCTCTTCAAAGATTACTGGAAAGGTTTTAGAGGTCTTCATAGAAGAGGGTGACTATGTTGCTAAAGGGCAAGTCTTGGCTCAGCTTGATGATAGTACGTCTCAAGCAGAACTCAATTATGCTTCAGCTCAGTTTGACGAAGCTAAACGAATTTATAGCAGAACAAGAGAGCTGATAGAAGGTAATTTGGCCAGTCAAGCATCTCTGGATGCAGCCGGTGCTCAAATGGACGGTCTCGAAGCATTGTTAGCAGTTCGGATGCAAGTAGTCGATGATATGAAAATTAGAGCTCCTTTTAGCGGTGTAGTTGTTTATAAGGCAGCTCAACCAGGAGAAATGATATCTCCTGTATCAGCGGGTGGAGGTTCTATAAGAACTGGCATTGGAACAATAGTTGATATGGACTCTTTAGAGATTGAAGTCGATGTGAACGAAGCTTTTATTAATAGAGTGCAAGCAGGCCAACCTGTTGTGGCCAATTTAAACGCATATCCCAAATGGGATATAGCTTCTGAGGTTATCGCCATAATCCCCACAGCAGACAGGAATAAAGCTACCGTTAGAGTGAGAATAAGGTTACTGGAGAAAGACGAAAGGGTGCTTCCTGATATGGGTGCAAGAGTTTCATTTTTAAAGAAAGTTGAAGAGAATGAAGGTCCAAAAAAAGAGGGTGTTATGGTACCAAATGCATCGATACAAACCTCCAGTGGTCAAGATTATATAATGTTAATAATAAATAATAAGATAAATATACAAGCTATTGAAATAGCTGAAGAAACTTCTAATTATTCTAGAGTTATAAAAGGTTTAGAATCGGGAGATAAAGTACTTGCTAAGTTCGATGAAGCATTAAATGAAGGCCAACAAGTAAAGATTAAGTAAAGGAGAAATTATGACTGAAACACTAATAAAAGTAGAAAATGTAAATAAAACATATCAAAGAGGAGGGGAGACTTTAACCGTTCTTGATGGATTAAACTTAGATGTCCCCAACCAAGATTTCCTAGCGCTTATGGGCCCTTCTGGATCCGGAAAATCAACTTTACTAAATCTCATGGGCGGTCTTGATACACCTACTTCTGGTGGCATAGGAATCAATGGAGTCCAGTTAGATCAAATGAATGCTAAGCAATTGAGTAGTTGGCGATCTAGCAATGTGGGCTTCATCTTTCAATTCTACAATTTGCTTCCAGTGCTCACAGCAGATAAGAATGTTGAATTACCATTATTGCTCACTAACCTTTCTAAATCTCAAAGAAGGGATCATGTACTGACGGCTATGAAAGCAGTTGGAATAGATGATCGTTCAGATCATAAACCCAATGAACTTTCAGGTGGGCAGCAGCAAAGAGTGGCTATAGCGAGAGCGCTAGTGTCGGATCCGGATATATTGGTGTGTGATGAGCCAACCGGTGATCTGGATAGAAATACTGCTACTGAGATTTTAGAGTTACTTAAGATTTTAAACGAAGATCACGGCAAGACTATTATCATGGTAACGCATGATCCTGTGGCTGCTGAATCAGCTAAGAGAGTCCTTCATCTGGATAAAGGTAAATTGACTGATTAAGTATGTATTGGACCTTAATCAAAGCGGGAGTGCTAAGAAAAAAAGTTAGAAGTGTGCTAACGGTTCTGTCTATTTCTATTGCTTTCTTGCTTTTTGGGCTCTTACAAGCCGCATCGCCAATTTTTACAGGCCAAATGGATGGGTTGAGAGCTGACTTAGTTATGACCATGAGTCGTTTTAGCATGGTAGGTAAAATACCTTATTCGCATGTCGAGTTTATTAAAGAAATTGAAGAGGTTGAATCGGTTCTTTACATGGACTACATCACCTCCGTATCGCAGGATTCAATGCTCGATGGTATTACTGTCGCTATGGGGGGAGATATCGAAATTTATGAGCGTTTTAAAATTTCTAATGAAGATCTCAAGGCTTTTAAAACTTTAAAAATAGGAGCTTTGGTTGGTGAGGCATTTGCAATAGAAAAAGATATATCGATAGGTGATAGGGTGTTTGTGAAATCTTTGTCGATGAATGCTGATGGTACCTATGACTGGGAGTTTGAAGTAGTTGGCTTATACAATTCGAGTCCCAAAGCTGATGAAATGGGCATTGTTGTCAATTATGATTATTTTGAGGATTCACGTATAAGTGACAAAGGAACAGTAGCTGTAATAATCTCAAAAGTCTCTAATCCCGAATTCGCAGACGTTATTTCTCAAAAGATAGATAACGAATTTACTAATTCCTCTTGGGCAACACGCTCTGGCCCAGAATCTCAATTAGCCGCAAGTATAATGGCAGACTTTGGAGATATAGAATTAATTATTAATGCTATTTTATCTGCTGTTTTTTTTACGATTTTATTGGTAACTGGTAATACTATCAGTCAATCTGTTAGAGAGAGAACTACTGACTTAGCAGTATTAAAAACATTAGGTTACCAAGATAATCAAATTTTTATAATGGTTTTATTGGAATCCTTGTTCTTAATATTATTAGGGGTTTTTACGGGCCTAGGTATGTCCTTACTTTCTATCCCTGCAATAAATGCAGCTTCAGGAGGTTTAATGGAAGGACTGTTTTTTTTAACAACTGAGAAACTTTTGCTGGCTTGTTTTATAGGAGTTCTTGTCTCCTTTGTCTCCTCAATAATGCCTGCTTATAAAGCTTTAAACTTAAAGGTAGTCGACGCATTGCGATCAGACTAAAAATTATGAAATACTGGACAATAGTTTATGCCGGCCTCACTAGAAAAAAATGGAGAACTGTTTTGACAATTTCTTCCATTGCCATAGCTTTTCTTCTGTTTGGATTACTAAGATCAGTTGCAGTTGCCTTTACAGAAGAAGTAGATTTAGCTGGTGATGATAGACTGGTTGTTATGTCTAAGTTATCTTTTATTGAACCACTGCCATTTAGCTATTGGCAAAGATTAAAGTCAATTGAAGGTGTTAAACAAGTTGCTCATAGAGAATGGTTTGGTGGGACGTATCAAGATAGAAGTAACTTCTTTCCAAAATGGCCAGTACCTCCAAAAGAATACTTTGAAGTTTATTCTGATCTCATAATCAGCGAAAAAGAAAAAAATGATTTTATAAATACCAGAACGGGAATGGTCGTAGGCCAAAGATTGGCAGAAAGGTTCAATTGGAAGATTGGCGATAAGATTCCAATTATGGGAGATATATATCCCAAAAAAGATGGTGAGATGCTTTGGACTTTTGATTTAGTAGGTATCTTTAGTAATCCTGATAATCTGAATGACGAAGATCAGGCTTTTTTAAATTATTATTATTTTGATGAAGCAAGATCTTTTGGTGAAGGCACCATAGGAAATTTTGTCGTTCAGGTTGACGATAAGGCTGATAATGAAAGAATAGCAAAAGAAATAGACACTATGTTCGCCAATTCATCTGATGAGACTAAAACAGGCACTGAAGCCTCTTTTAGTAAGATGTTTGCAAGTCAAATAGGTGACGTTGGTTTTATTATGAATTCAATTCTATCTGCAGTTTTTTTTACTATTCTATTAGTGACTGGTAATACTATGAGTCAAGCGATCAGAGAGAGAACTTCTGAATTAGCAGTTTTTAAGACCATTGGATATTTGGACTCTACAATTTTACTTTTAGTATTGGCTGAGTCGGCAATTCTTTGTCTTCTGGGTGCAGTAATAGGAATTGGTTTGGCTTTATTTCTTTTCTTTGGAGGTGGTTTACAAGACAGCCTATATGGTTTTTTTGGAGATATAGCTTTTAAGCCTGCCATTATTGGAAGTGCAATGCTACTGGCCATTTTGACGGCTATCGTATCTGGTCTGCCCCCGGCTATATTTGCCATGAGATTAAAAGTTGTCGATGCATTAAGGAGAAATTAAATGAGTTGGTTAAATCAGATAATAGCAGTTACTAATATGAACCTGAGGACTGTACTGGATCGTTCAGGTTCTTCTCTAGTAGTAGTTATTGGTATAGCCGGATCGGTTGCGGTAATGGTGTCGCTTTTGGCGATGGCTCAAGGACTTAATTCTACAATCGCTAGTACTGGAGAAGATGACAGGGCTCTAATACTGAGAGAAGGCTCTGATTCTGAATTAAGTAGTGGGATATCAATACAAGATATAAATATTATTGAGAATTCGCCTGGAATTTTGGAGTTTGATGAAGAACCTATGGTTGCAGCAGAGATATTCACAATAATAGATCTTAAGAAAAAAGGAACAGAAGAAACCTCTAACCTCCCATTGAGAGGGGTTGAGGAAATGAGTTTTAAAATACGACCCGAATTTGAAATAATTGAAGGTGTGAATTTCCAACCGGGTACCGGCCAAGTTATTGTTGGTAAAGGAGCCGCTGATCAATACCAAGGACTAGAAGTTGGAAATGAAATAGACATTAGAAATTCAAAATGGAAAGTGGTTGGAATCTTTTCAACACAAGGAGATGTGCACGAATCAGAAGTGTGGGCTGACTTAACCTATACTCAAGGTGCCTTTAGAAGAGGGGCAAGTGCTTCAGTAGCAATTGTTAGGCTTGAAAATAATGAGTCACTTGATCAATTAGGAATTTTTGTAGAGAACGATCCTAGATTAAAATTGAAAGTTGAAAGAGAGTCTGATTTCTTCAATAGTCAGTCATCAGGAGCTTCTTCTGTGATCAATGCATTTGGTTATACCGTTGCTGTTATTATGGCCATAGGCGCTTTGTTTGCAGCTTTAAATACTATGTATAGCGCCGTATCAACTCGACTTGTTGAAATAGGTACTCTTAGGGCTATAGGGTTTCAGGGCAGCTCAGTTCTTTTTGCCTTGATGTTAGAGTCTATGATCCTTGCTCTTTTTGGAGGATTACTTGGCTCAGGATTAGCTTATTTGGTCTTTAATGGCTACACAGTTTCAACATTAGCTGGCGGTTCCTTTTCCCAAACTTCCTTCGCCTTTGCTGTGACTGGCGACATTATCAGACAAGGTTTAATTCTTGCCTTAGTAGTAGGAACTTTTGGGGGAATATTGCCTGCTTGGAAAGCATCCAAACAAGATATTACAGAAGCCTTGAGATCGATTTAAGAAAGAGTTATTTCGGTTTTACTGAGCAATAAACCATTGTTATCAGCATAAACAAAATTACCTGATTCAAAAGTTAAACCTCCAAATGTAATCACAGCACCAATGGTGCCCTGATTTTTTTTGTCACTTCTAACAGGCATTGTTCCAAGAGCCTGAACTCCTATGTCCAGTGTATTGATAATATCAACATCTCTTATATATCCATTTATGATTACACCAGACCAATTATTTTTTACTCCAGCTTCTGCGATCATATCTCCTAATAAAGCCACTGTATTTATACCTCCAGCATCGACTACAAGTATTTTTCCATCTCCTTTGGAGTTTAAAAGCTTCTTAACAAAAGAGTTATCATCTGGGCATTGAAGAGTCTCAATAGGACCAAAGAATGATTTTCTTCCGCCAAAGTTAGTTAAAATTGGTGACAATGCTTTTGCTTCAGGATAGTCGTCTGATAAATCGGGAGTTGTAAAAACCATCTTAACTCAATTCTCCAATTATATTTTTTGGCCTTGATTGAATTTTTCTTTCTATACCTCTAACACTCTCCTTATCCTTAGTGCCATGTTCCATATTTCCTTCAACTGCTCCCAGGCCTCTAAAAGTACCGAACCCTAAACGATCCAGAAATTCATCACTTGAGGTTGCCCTTATTTCTTCAGGCAAAGATAAGAAATGATTCTCCTGTTGGCGAATATAAGTTCTGCAAAAGTAGGTGAAGATGGCATGTCTTTTATTCTCAGTAAGATTTTTACCTGTTCCATGAAAGGTTCTTCCATCGAAGATTAATAGTGTTCCCGCTGGAGCGGTGGCAGAAATGATTTCATGTTTAAATTCTGGATTATCAGTAAATGTTCTTCTAATTCCATTTCCAGATTCTTTTGCTTCCCCTAACAAACCAAGAAATTTTTTTCTGCCTAATAGGTGACTTTTGGGGACAAGTTGAGTGCCGCCATTTTCCTCAGAGAAGTCATCCAAAAGCCATGCCATATTAACAACCATGGGTGTATCTATTAAGTCAGGAGCAAGATACATTTGATCCGTGTGAAGAGGCATTTTTTTCCCACCTTTCCCTGCGATATTAGCTGTCAGACTAGATAGAATAAAATTTTCTCCAATGCAGCTTCTAGCCATTTCTTCAACGACTAATTTCATCATCAGGTCTCTAAATACTTGACCTTTATTAACTAGGGCAAACATCCTTTGATTGGACCCCTCATATTCCAGAACAGCTACACCATGTTTTCTTTCACCATTAGCTTGTTCTGTTAGCCTTGTCTTTACTGAAACAACTTCATCTTTTGTGAGTGCATTAGCAACATAACAAAATCCAAAATCTTCAAGATCTTTTTTTGCCTTTATTAAATCTTCGGTAGGCTGAGGAAGATACTTATCCATCTCTAGGCAGCTGCAGTTTGTTCTCCTCTGATTAAAGTTCCAGGCAGTTCGCCTGTAGCTTCATCATTTTTGAATGTTACTACGCCACTTTTTATAGTAGCTATATAGCCCCCAGCTTTTTGTATAATCCTTCTACTTCCTGTTGGCAGGTCATGAACCATTTCTGGCTTGTAAACGCATAAATTATCGTGATCAATAATATTGATATCTGCCATATAACCTTCTTTTATTTGACCTCTGTCCATTAAACCGAAAGTTTCTGCAGT
>Ga0115551_1000176_pt1 | contig 44367 bp, 44 predicted proteins | sample COGITO_mtgs_1103_FD_87179 | JGI IMG/M metagenome (GOLD analysis project Ga0115551, IMG submission 87179) | Pelagic marine microbial communities from North Sea - COGITO_mtgs_110321 | ecosystem: Environmental > Aquatic > Marine > Epipelagic | place: Germany:Helgoland, sampling site Kabeltonne... | reverse complement strand
TTATTGTGCTGTTACTTTCTTATAACTCTCTTTTAACTTTGCAGTACACGCTTCTCTAGCCTCGTCATCAGACATCGTCTTTTTATAATCATCTAAGCAAGTCTGATATAGCGGCTGAGCTTCTTTTAATAAATCTTTATTGATCATATCTTTTGAAATACTTTTATTTGCGCAGGCGGTCGTTGCAAGTATAAGCGCTAGAGTAGCAAGTGTTTTTAACATGATAATTCCGTAGGGGTAGTAGAGGTATTTGCCAGAGATATTGGCATTCTAAGTTTAATTTCTGGGCGAAGATAGGCCGTAATACGAAACCAGCCTATCTTTTATACGATTTTACATTTGATAAAGCAGCGTTTAGCTTAATATCTCAGCTAATAGTCCGTTAGTCTTTTTTTATTCTGGTTTCTTAATAGAACATAAAAAGCACCAGCGCCACCATCTTTAGGTTGCGCGGTATGATAAGCGAGTACGTCGGATAGCTGAGGTAACCAATGAATAAGGTAACTTTTCAGTAAGGCCGGATCTTCGATGTTACGGTCTCCTTTCCCTGGAAGAATAAGAACGGTACGAAGGTCATATTTAACGCAATCGTTAATAAAGCTAAAGACGACTTCCCGAGCTTTTTCTATGGTCATTCGATGCAGGTCTAAGCGTGCATCAATCGGGTTCTTGCCTTGGCGTAATCGGCGAAAAACATTATCTTGTATCCCATGGCAGCGATAACCTAATTCATTATGAGGCTGAACGCGTTCAACCTCATAATGTTGTAGATGGTTCGGGTCGGCACTGGCTTGCTCTTGAGTAGCCGCTTGCTGACGAAGTTTTTGTGCTTCGGTCGTTTTATGCGGTTGACTCAAGTTGGCCTTTTTAACCTGTTTAATCTTTTTAATTCCCTGCATTTCTTGCAGGAAGAAGTCATCATCGTCAGTCATAGCTGTCTAATCGGAATTTTCGCGACGGGGTAGTGTTGGAGTATAACATCTTGTTAATTGACTCGAAAATACTGACGATTCTTTACCCGTTGATGACATAACTTCAGCAACAAAAGTCTATATTGCCTGTCTACCTATGTAAGTTATAATGAAGTAAGTCGTAATAATAATTAATAAGAATAATAAAAGGTTAGGTTATGAAACAGTTAATGATTGCATTGATGCTATCGATTGGTATCGGCTCTGTTGCCATGTCTTTGGGTGGTGACCATGGTCAGCGTTTAGATTGGGATCAATTGAATCTTTCAAGTAATCAGGCTCAACAAGTACAAACTATTCGTAAAGCCTATCAAGATGAATTTCAGCGTTTACGTAAACATGATATTTCTAAGCTAGATAAAAAGAGTCAGATGTTAGGGCTGCGAGACGATATGATTGCAAACCTGACGCAGGTGCTTTCCGAAGATCAAAGACAGCAAGCAAGCGCAATGATGATTGACCAGGCTGAAAAACGGATCAATAAGCGGCTAGATCGATTGGCGGACAAGCTTGCATTGACTCCTAAGCAACAGGATATAATGCGTTCGGTGGTGAATACGAATTTAGTCGAAAACCCAAAAGCATTGCTGGTTACTGGGGCTGCGGGACTTGATAACCGCGCGTATGTGTTTGATCAGGTGGATCAAATCATGCCCGATATTTTGTCGTCGATGCAGCTTATGAAATGGCAAAAGATCAAGGGGAATAGTATGAAGCATCGTACTTCATAAACATCCCCCCCTCCGCTAGCACTGTCACCTTTGTGAATACTTATAACTTTATTACTAGACCAAATAGTCAGAATATTGCTATGTTTTAATGACTAATATTAATTTAGGAATTTGCATGGCCAATTCAAAATCAGAATTACTCTATGGTCTCCACGATAGACCTCCTGTGCCCGCCGCTATTCTAGCAGCGTTACAGCACATGCTGGCCAGTTTTGTTGGCATCATCACACCCACCTTAATTATTGGTGGTGTCCTGGGCCTTGGCGCTGAGATCCCTTACCTTATTAGCATGGCCTTGATTGTGTCGGGCGTGGGTACTTTTATTCAGGCCAAAAAAATTGGCCCTATTGGATCAGGGATGGTGGCACTGCAAGGTACTAGTTTTGCTTTCTTAGGATCGATTCTAGCTGCTGGTTTCATTGCTAAAGGGAAGGGCGGCGGCCCTGATGAGATTTTAAGTTTAATCTTCGGCGTCTGTTTCTTAGGTGCCTTTATTGAAATATTTCTAAGTCAATTTCTACACAAACTAAAAACATTTGTTAATCCTTTAGTGACCGGCATTGTTATTACGACGATTGGATTTTATTTAATCAAAGTTGGAATGACGGATTTAGCGGGTGGATTTAAGGCACCTAATTTTGGCAGCTTAGAAAACCTTGCGTTAGGTGGAGGTGTTTTATTATTAATTATTATCTTAAACCAAAGTAGAAATCCAGTGATCAGGGCAGGGGCTATTTTCTTTGGCATGATAGCCGGTATGATTGCGGCTTATATGATGGGTAAAGTTGATTTTTCTAAATTAGCCACGATGGAGTGGTTTGTACTACCAATGCCATTTAAATACGGTTTCTCTTTTGATATCCAAGCTTTTATTCCCGTAGCTCTAATTTATTTGGTGACAGTGATTGAATCCGCTGGGGATTTAACCGCAACGTCTATGGTTTCTCGACAGCCTATTTCTGGCCCTGTTTATGATGCCCGCATTAAAGGTGGCGTGTTAGCCGATGGGGTTAACTCGATGATTGCTGCTATTTTTAATACTTTTCCAAACACAACGTTTAGCCAAAATAATGGAGTTATTCAATTAACCGGCATTGCCAGTCGCTATGTCGCTTTTTGGGTCGCGGGTATGCTATTTTTGCTGGGTCTATTTCCAATTATCGGTGGGATCTTCCAGCAGCTACCTAAGCCAGTATTAGGTGGCGCAACTCTTGTTATGTTCGGTACGATTGCGGCAGCAGGAATTCGAATTCTTGCGACGCTTGATCTGGATCGTCGTACGATGTTGATTATGGCTGTTTCATTTGGACTAGGGTTAGGCGTGGCTATGGTGCCTGATTTATTAAAACAAATGCCTAAAATGATTCAGAATATTTTTGGCTCTGCAGTGACGATGGCTGGGCTGTCCGCAATTCTTTTGAATACCTTGTTACCGCAAACCGAGAATGATGAAGAGGTTGATCCGGTTGTTACTGAGTCATAAACCGTTAAGAGTTTAAAGCCCATTGGGTCAGCGCTATCAATACAGCATAGCGCGCGCCTTTTCCAAGAGTGACCAGCAGAACAAATACTTTAAAACGAGTCTGCGCTAAACCTGCGATCAACGTTATTGGGTCTCCAATAATGGGGAGCCAGGCTAATAATAAACTCCAAATACCATAGCGGTTATAGAGCCGCTGTCCTTGCTGCCATGAACGAACGTTGCGATACTTATTTGTGACGTATTCACTGGCCCAGTAGCCTATTGCATAGTTAATACAACTGCCTAATGTATTGCCAACAGTGGCGATGAACCATAATAGTAAGACATTGTGGCCTTGGTCTAATAATGCAATAAGCACGACTTCTGATCCCATTGGAAGCAGCGTTGAGGCGATCAATGCAGAAAAAAATAATCCGATCAGAGCCATTGATTTTTAGCGACCTGTCTTATTTGTGTTATTCACTGAATCCGCGAGTGTAATACGGTGCAGTACTTGGTAGCGGCCTTGGATTTCATGGGTATTATATTGTGCGAACACAATTTCGTTCACCATGAATTCAATGTCTTGTGAATATACGGTAGCAAGCTGTGTGAGTACATCGACGGTTTTAAAAGCTTGATTATAAAACCCGAGTGTTATGTGGGGTATATAGTCGCTTGGATCTTGTTCTGAGCAAATGTTATTGAATAGCGTGCGAAGTGTTGCGAGAGAATAGCAGTGATCTGAAATAGAAAGGTAAGGAGCCGTGGTAAAACTGTGTCCTTTTGATAAATTTAAAGAAAAAGCCGAGAGATTGCTTTCTTTTAGTTTTTTAATTTGTTGTTGAAGTGAAGCTTGCGTGAAATGTTTATCATCCAATAAGCCTGATGCACTTAATGTAATGTGTGGTTGTCGTAAGTAGTTGGGGTGTAGTTTATTGGATAGTTGTTGTTGGGATAAAAGTATTTGTTGCAGGCAGTTTGGGTGATGTATTTCAATTGCCCAAAACCCATAATGTTTTATGCCTTGATGCCATTCAAAAAAATCACGCAGCTCTGTTGGCTGCGTAATTTCATTATCTAAAATCAGATCATGCATGTAATCGATTAAAAACTATAAACGAGTGTCACGCCAACAAGAGAGTCGGTGTTCTTTTTATCGTCTGGCACATCGGTAGTATGTTTTACTTGGTAGTTAATTTTCATGGCTAGCTGCCCAACCAATGTACTTTCTAAACCCATATCTGATTTGTACACAATTTTTGACTCGCCGCCTTCAACCGTAAATTGCTCTGTGAATTTCGCACCTTGACCTATGTTTACAAGTAGTTTTAAGCTTGCACGGCCGATTGCTTCTTCTTCTACTTTATCACCGTCTTCATTGCGATTTTCCAATGCGCTGCGACGATAACCTGGGCCAACAACTAAATCTAGTTTTCCATTTTCATCAGCCCAAGCGTGGTAACCATAACCAACAGACAAGCTGCTTTGATACTGATAACCATTAAATCGATCATCTTCGTACGATAGTACTGACGCGACATAACTGCGCTTGCTAAGAGAATAATCGTGCTCTAACCCAGCAATATATCTTTCTTTTGATGCGTCGCCATCTTCTTCACTGGTTAATGCTTCTAAATTCAATGACGTAGTCACCGGCTCAAGTTCGCGAATAAGGCTGAACTTACCGTTAAAGCTTTGAGTATCACTATTACCGCTGGTTTGAATAAAACCAAGTTCTGCATCGCCTGACCAAGCTGCTTCAGTGGGTGCGGAATCTGTATTTGATGCGTCAACGTCTTCTGCTTGGCTGAGACTAGGTAGTAATAATAAGCCAGTAAATAAGCTAGAGGATAATAATGTTTTTTTCATAATAATATTCGCTACTGTTAAATTAAATTATTAATTTATAGGCTGTTCATTACAAGACAGTTAATTGCAATGTCGCTAGATAAGTGGCTAATTTAGAGCATTTTATAACTTTTGTAAAAGTGTGTGCGGCAGCTTTTACAGCATTTAACGTATAGGGCGCAATTTCTTGCTCATGAATGGAACAATGAGTTCGAACCGTGTAATTCTTGATCTGTTATTATAAGCCCAATCAAAAAGCAAAAATTAAATCGGTGGTAAGTTTGTGAGAGATGAGATCGTTTCAGCCCCAGTCGGTCGTGTCCTTTATAAGCTCACACTCCCCATGGTTATTGGTATTGTTGCCGTCTTCTTTTTTAACTTAGTCGATACTTACTTTATTGCCTTACTGGGAACGCAAAGCTTGGCCGCGGTGAGTTTTACCATGCCGATAGCGATGATCGTGATGAACTTAGCGATTGGCTTAGGTATTGCCTCTTCTGCCTTGATCGCCCGCGCCACTGGATCTCGAGATCATTCGTTAGCTCAAAATTACGTCGCAGCGACTTTATTACTCACTCTGGCTACATCCATTTTAATGTTGATACTGGGATTAGTATTTAATGATGATTTATTTCTTTTGCTGGGTGCTGATGAAGACTTACTGCCTTTAATCTGGGAATACATGCAATTTTGGTGGCCTGGGGTCGTTGTGATGATGTTGATGATCGTTATCAACAGCAGTATGCGAGCCGTCGGGAATACCAAGTTGCCGAGCATTATGATGCTGGGGTCGGCAGTACTGAATGCGATTCTTGACCCAATATTAATTTTTGGTTTTGGCCCTATAGAAGGGATGGGGGTCGCGGGAGCTGCTCTAGCCAGTACTTTGTGTTGGCTAATCGTCGTTATAGTGATGATGTTCTCTTTGGCCAAAATTGATTTACTGCATTGGGGGAAGCTGACGTTTAAAGCCTTGCTTTCGATCTGGCAGCGATTAATGTCGCTCGGAATACCGGCAATGATTACCAATGTATTAGTGCCTGTGGCGAGTGGTTTTTTATTAGCGATGATCGCCCCAATGGGTGAGCAATCGGTAGCGGCTTTTGGCGTAGGCGCTAGAATCGAGCCTTTTGCGATCGTGGCCATTCTGGCATTAACTTCAACCATTCCGGTATTCGTTGGGCAGAATTTTGCAGCAGGCAGGCATGAAAGAATCTGGCAAGCACTGTCTATCTCTGTGCGTTTTATTTTAGTTTGGCAAATTGTAGTGTGGCTGGCGCTATGGGCAATATCCCCATTTCTGGCGACAATTTTCTCCCAAGACCAAGTTGTGATTGATCAAATTGTGGTTTATCTAATGATAATGCCGGTAGGGTATGCAGGAATGGGGATCGTGCTATGCGCGAACTCCGCCTTAAATGCGCTGCAAAAAACCAGTGTTTCGATGTTGCTAAATTTAGTGAGACTCAGCGTTTTTTACGTGCCGCTTGCGTGGTTGGGTGGCCATTATTATGGTTTCGAGGGGCTGCTATTCGGTGCCTCTGTGGGGAATTTAATTGCGGGTTTGATTGTTTGGGTTTTAATACGACACGCACAAGCCAAAGAAGCCTTTGGTGTGCGTAATCATTCTGTCGAGCCTTTAACTTCGTCCTTGCCTGCCAAAATTAGCGGCGAAAACGCCCTAGTAAAAAGTCTTTAAACATAACCCAGTCGCCAATGAAGCTATACAGCGGATATTGAAAGGTGGCAGGGCGGTTATGTTCAATAAAGAAGTGAGCGACCCAAGCAAATCCGTAACCCATTAACGGCATAAACCATAATGCCATGTAATTTCCATTGAAAATCACATACGCAATAATCGCTAAGACCCCCGTACTCCCGATGTAATGCAAGGCACGGCACATTGGATGACTGTGTTCGCTGAGATAAAACGGATAAAATTCGGCAAAAGATGCAAAGCGTTTTTTTTCGGATGATGCATTATCAGCAGTTGGCTCAGTCATATCATACTCTCGTTTTAATTGTTGTTTTTCTTATACCGTCGTTGTCTAGCGTTCAATTGATAAAGCAATGCCCATACCACCACCGATGCAAAGTGTCGCTAGACCTTTGTGTGCATCCTGACGAATCATTTCGTGCAAGAGTGTTACTAATACACGACAACCGGAAGCACCAATAGGGTGGCCTAGTGCAATTGCGCCGCCGTTTACGTTGACCTTGTTGGTATCCCACGCAAGTTCTTTATTGACTGACAATGCTTGTACGGCAAAGGCTTCGTTTGCTTCTACTAAGTCGAGATCGTTAATATTCCAACCCGCTTTTGCTAAGCATTTTTTAACGGCAGGAATCGGCCCTGTTCCCATAATCGCTGGGTCAACACCAGCGCTGGCATACCCTGAAATCGTTGCCAGAATAGGTAAGCCTAGTGCTTCTGCTTTTTCACGGCTAGCCAGCATTACGGCGGCTGCACCATCGTTTAATGAGGATGCGTTACCTGCGGTGACGGTACCGTCTTTCTTAAAGGCGGCGCGCATACCTGACAGTTTTTCGGTGCTAACCGCGCGTGGGCCTTCATCGGTATCAAATACGATGTCATCGCCACGGCGTTGAGGAATGTTGACCGCGGTAATTTCGTCTTTGAACTTCCCTGCTTCAATCGCTGCGATCGCTTTTGCTTGGGATTGTGCAGCGAATTCATCTTGATCACAGCGAGGAATTGCAAACTGCTCCGCAATGTTCTCTGCGGTGATGCCCATGTGGTAATCGTTAAACGCATCCCAAAGGCCATCGGTAATCATGGTATCGACCATGCTCCAGTTACCCATGCGCTGACCATTGCGTGAGTTCGGTAAGACGTGCGCTGAGTTCGACATGGATTCTTGACCACCGGCGATGATGATATCGGCGTCGCCTGCTTTAATTGCTTGGGCTGCTAAGTGCAGAGCTTTAAGGCCTGAGCCACACACCTTGTTGATGGTCATGGCAGAAGCCGTTGCAGGAATGCCTGCTTTAATCGCCGCTTGGCGTGCTGGGTTTTGACCACAGCCTGCAGTTAGCACTTGGCCCATTAATACTTCATCGATAGCATCGACAGGAATGCCCGTTTTTTCGATCAAAGAACGAATAACAATCGCGCCTAATTCAGTAGCTTGTACGCTAGCAAGTGAGCCGCCAAATGTACCAATAGCAGTACGAGTTGCGGCAACAATAACGACATCTGTCATAAGGTTCTCCAAGTATTAATTATATAAATTGATGGTAAAGAATTAAAAATAGAACTTATTATACTCTTTGATTGGTCTTGAACCAGCTTCTTACAAATTCGCCTCCTCAATACATACACCCTAACGAAGCTATTTATTCGTTAGGGTGTATGTATTGAGGAATGTTATGGGGAGGGTGTCGCATTCTAATATGTCTTTAGACTTTAAATTCGTTCACAATTTTACTGAGGTTTCTGGCTTGCTCAGCAAGGTCTGAAGATGCTTGAGAGGTCTTGGCCGCCTCATCAACAGTATCTTCAGAGACTTCATTAATTTTCACAATATTGGCGCTCACCTCTTCTGAAACGGCGCTTTGCTCTACCGCGGCACTGGCAACCTGGCCGTTCATATTATTTATCGTATCGACGTTATTCATAATACTAATTAACGAACTTTCAGTAGCCTGTGATTGATCCACTACTTTGATGGCTTTTTCACGACTGCTTTCCATTGCGTTAACGGCTTGCTCTGTTCCTGACTGTAGGCGCTCAATGATGGACTGAATTTCTGTGGTCGATTCCTCTGTACGCGCGGCTAACGATCTTACTTCATCGGCGACAACGGCAAACCCTCGCCCTTGCTCGCCGGCTCTTGCTGCTTCAATGGCGGCGTTTAACGCTAATAAGTTGGTTTGTTCTGCGATACCTTGAATTACCTGTGAGGCATTACCAATTAATACACTCTCTTTCGCTAAGTTTTTAATGACTTCTCGAGCGTGTTCAACGTCAGCAACCAGAGCGGAAATAGACGCAATATTCTCTGTCATAATTTTTTGTGATTGATGAGTGCCTTCTTGAGCTTGTTTCGTCGCATTGGCTGCTTCTTCTGCGTTGCGAGAAACCTCTTGTGCGGTTGCCGACATTTCATTAACGGCGGTTGCCACAAGGTTAATTTCATCCTGCTGATTATGTATGCCTAGCTGAGTCTTCCCGGCAATGGTTTTCACTTTATCAGCGCCATCTGAAACGCCTTTGCTAAGATTAGCCATCACTTTTATTAGTAGTTGTAAGTGGGTAATGAAACCATTGAAATTATTCACTAGGTCGCCGACTTCATCTTCAGCACGAGTTTGTAAGCGAATAGTGAGGTCACCTTTTCCGGTCGACATGTCGGCCAATGAATGAACAATTCGATTAATGGTTCTGGTAATAATATTAGCGATGGACCACGCTGAAAAAAGCAGAACAACGATAACAATGAGAGCAATAATAATTCCCATGATACTGGTTTGTTTATTTTGCTCATTCGTTGTCTTTATCGACTGTGCGAAATTAGAATAACTTTGATCTCGAAATTTAGATAACGCCTCATTAAAATGATCATAGGATTGATTGACCGTTTGTGCTTGGCTGGCGAGTTGGGTGAAGTCGATGGAGCCATCTAGCATTCCGCGCGCCAGTGCGATTGAGGGATGTTTATAATCGCGATACGCTTTTTGCAGTTGTAAGGTGTCTTGGTCTTTGTCATTTAAATGAATGATTTCAGTTAATAGGGCATCTAGTTTTTGTGCAGAAAGTTCAGCTTCGTTAACTAAATCAACATCTTCTTCGCTTAATGCGGTTCCTAATTGATTTCGCAGTTTAAATAATAGACTCCCGCTACGATCTACTCGTTCAATGGTTGGGAATATCACGTTTTCAATTTTGTCCAACTGAGCTTCGGTTGCTTGCTGCGCTTGAATGGAAAAAAATAAATAGACAGAAAGTCCTAATATTCCAATTAAGGCAATGGCCATAATTTTGTATCTAATAGAGAGACGGAGAAGAAACTTCATTGCTATTCCTTGCTAAAAATAAGGGTTTACATACTTGTAAGCTTATTAACAAATAGTTCAAGAGTCGCAATACAACAAGAATAAGGGCTTAGAAATTTAAAAAAATATAAGGAAGAATATAACGAAAGAAAAAGAATCTAGATAACGGCTGAAAAGTATTGAATTGGCCTATCGTGTCCATAAGCCAAATCAATTCAATAAACAGCACAATGACAAGAGTTTATAGTAAATCTTGCATCTTTTTATAGGCTTGTACTAGGCCGCTCGTCGAGCTGTCGAAGGCGGCACTACTGGCTTCTCCTTCTAATGCCGCGAGTACACTATTACCCATATCTTTGCCGAGTTCTACGCCCCATTGGTCGAATGAGTTTACGCCCCAAATCATGCCTTGAGCGGCCACCTTATGTTCGTAGAGCGCAATTAATGCGCCTATAGAATGAGGTGTCGATTTTGGAAAGTATATTGTGTTACTTGGGCGATTTCCTGGAATAACTTTTTGCGCTGCGAGTGCGATTGCTTCACCTTCACTCATACCAGCGGCTAAGCATTCGTCGATCGCTTGTTGCTCAGTTTTACCCGTCAATAAGGCTTGGCTTTGCGACAGTGCATTGGATACCAACATGGCGTGAAAATTATCAATGGGGTTGTGGCTACGCATCGGCATAATGAAATCACTGGGCGAAAAGTGAGTGCCTTGATGCAGTAACTGGTGGTAAGCATGTTGACCATTAGAGCCAACGCCACCCCAGATAATCGGACCTGTGTGATAATCGACTTTGCGACCATCAATGCCAATAGACTTACCGTTACTTTCCATATCAAGCTGTTGTAAGTGGGCAGGCAAACCGCGTAAATAATGGTCGTAGGGCAAGATGGCTTGGGAGTTAATACCAAAGAAGTTCACATACCACACACCCAGTAATGCCATGATGACAGGCATGTTCTTTTCCATGGGGGCTGTACGGAAATGCTCATCCATAGCATGAGCACCGCGTAGCATTTCACGAAAGTTGTCGATGCCGATTGCGATGGCTAATGGCAAGCCTATGGCTGACCAAAGTGAATAACGACCACCCACCCAGTCCCACATAGGGAAGATGTTTTCTTTGGCAATACCAAACTCAACTGCTTTTTCTACATTGGCTGAAACCGCGGCAAAGTGCTTAGGTAAGTCAGCAACACTGCCGCCATTACTGAGAAACCATTGTCGACAAGCCAGCGCATTTTTGAGTGTTTCTTGAGTGCCAAATGATTTTGACTGAACGATGAATAGCGTGCTCTCAGGGTTCAGGTGCTTCAAAATTTCGGTAATGTGCGAGCCATCGATATTAGCGAGGTAATGCACATTAATTTGGTTGTCATTATATGGTTTTAAAGCGCTAGAGGCGAGTTTTGGCCCTAAAAATGAACCACCAATACCAATAGAAACAACGTCTGTAAAAGGTTTGTTGGAGTATCCGCGCCAGTGCTTGCGACGAACTTTCCAGCAGAATTCTTCCATGCGGTTCATGGTATCGCGTACTTCTGGCATTACATCAACACCATCAACGATCACAGGGCGATCGCTGAAGTTACGTAATGCGGTGTGCAGGGCAGGGCGCTGTTCGCTGCGATTAACCAGTTCACCTTCAAATAACGCTTTGATCTGTGCTGGCAGGTCTCGCTTCTTTGCAAGTTGCATCAGCAAGGCCATGGTTTCGGTTGTGATGCGATTTTTAGAATAATCTAATGTCAAACCCGCGGCTTCTAGATTGAAGCGATCAAAGCGCTGGTTATCTTGTTTAAACCAATCCAGCATGTGCTGCTGGTGGATATCTGTGAAGTGATGTTGTAATTGTTGCCAGATGTCGAGGCGCTGTAGGGGTGTGCTCATAATAATCCTTATATGAGTCGGATTCAGAATTGCTAGCAGTATAAACTTTTGTGCGACCTTGGGACAGGGTGCAAAGTATGCAATCGGTTATCGACTCACTCACTAAGTGAGCAGAAACAAAAACGCCACAGCAAGTGTGGCGTATGAATTGTTAACTCAACTAGAATCGACTAAGCAACCTGGACGGGAATGTCAAAGCTGGTATGGCTAACGGTATTATCAGCGTTGGTATAAACCATTTTAGGTTTAAAGTGAGCCAATTCTTTCTCGTCGTAAGTGCTGTATGCACAAATGATCAAGCGATCTCCCACTTGAGCCAAGCGTGCAGCTGCGCCATTAACGGAAATGATACCTGAATTATCTTCACCACGGATAACGTAAGTAGTGAAACGAGCGCCATTTTCCATGTTGTATATTTGAATTTGTTCAAACTCGCGCATGCCTGCCAACTCTAACAACTTACCGTCGATAGCGCAGGAGCCTTCATAATTCAATACGGCCTGTGTGACTCGAGCCTGATGTATCTTGGCTTTCAGCATAGTGGACTGCATAGAAAAAACCTTTAATCCGGTTACGTCTCAATGACTCAGCAGACAAACATCATCTCTGTTTTCATTGGTTAATTTATAGCCTTATTGTAGGCGGTGCGCAGTATGCCCTAATCGGTAGTACGATTCAACGGAAATGGCAAATTATCAATAAGGCGCGCACTGCCTAGAAAAGCTGCGACTAATACTACAAGTTTATCATCATCTGCGGTGGCTGGCTTCAAGTCAGATGAACGACATAATGCCAAATAATCAACTTTGAAGCCTTGCTGATTTAACCTTTGCTGAGTTTCATCCAGAGTTGTTGCAAAATCATTACCCTGTTGAATGGCGGTAGCCACATCTTGCAAGGCCTTAAAGATAGCAGGTGCTAATGCTAATTCATTGGCCGACAAGTAGTTGTTGCGAGAACTTAGGGCCAAGCCTTCAGTATTTCGCTCCGTAGCAACCCCTACAACGCTAACAGGAATAGATAAGTCGGCCACCATTTTACGAATAACGGCTAGCTGCTGAAAGTCTTTTTCACCCAAAAAGGCCTTGTCTGCTTGTACCATGTTGAACAATTTGGTCACTACCGTTGCTACCCCATCAAAGTGTCCTGGGCGAGAGCCCCCGCATAATCCCATAGACACATCAGGAACGGAGACGATGGACTGGCTTTCTTGACCATGAGGATACATTTCTTCAACCGTTGGGGCGAAGAGCAGGTTGCAGCCATTATCTTCTAATAACGTTTGATCTTGTTCGAGTGTACGTGGATAGTTGGTTAAATCACTCTGATCGTTAAACTGCAAAGGATTAACAAAGATACTGGCGATAACCACATCACACTGCTTACCTGCTTGTTTAATTAAACGCATGTGACCCGCGTGTAAGTTGCCCATAGTCGGGACAAATCCCACACTCAAACCTTTAAACTTTGCGTTGTGCACATATTCGCGCAACTCAGCGACGGTAGAAACCGTTAATAAACTCATGCAACAACCTATTTTATACTGCTTATTATTTAAAGACGTTTATCTTTAAAAGACGTTTAGTTAAATACGACTGATCTAAAAATGTGGAGCGATTAAGAAAACTCGTGTTCTGAACTTGGAAATTTTCCCGCTTTCACTTCTTCGCCATACGCCGCAATCGCTTGCTGAGGTGTGCGGCCGTCGATCATGAAATTTTTAACAAACTTAGGGATATGGCCAGCATTAAGACCTAGCATGTCATAGACCACTAGAACTTGTGCATCGGTATCGCTACCCGCGCCAATACCAATCACGGGAACGTCGACCGCAGCGGTAATCGCTTTGCCTAAACTGCTTGGAACACATTCTAATAAAATACAATCCGCACCCGCTTCAGCAAGGGCTTTTGAATGCTCTATCATTGCGTGTGCTTTTGCGTCATCACGCCCTTGAACGCGATAGCCGCCTAATTTATTTACAGCTTGAGGCGTTAAGCCTAAATGCGCACAAACCGGAACACCTTGGCGTGCTAAACATTCAACCAAAGGCACTAACCAGTCATCCCCTTCCACTTTCACCATGTTGGCACCGGCTTGCATTAATAACGCTGCGTTAGCTTGGCCTTGTTCTAATGTGCTGTAACTCATAAATGGCATATCAGCCATGATCAATGAGCCTTCATTACCCTGAGCCACGCAGCGCGTATGGTATTCCATTTCGGCCATGGTGACGGGCAGCGTGCTGTCTTTACCTTGGCAAACCATTCCTAAAGAATCGCCCACCAGAATCACTTCAATGCCTGCAGAGCTTGCAAGCTGGCTGAAGGTTGCGTCGTATGCGGTCAATACGCTGAATTTTTCGCCCTTGTTTTTACATTCACTAAGGGTACGGATACTGACATTATTCATGCTGTGCCTCAGGTATTCTAATGATGTTAACAATTCATAAAGGGTGCGAACTTGTCACTAAGATTAATCGCGGATGCGGATTAAATCATTATCGAGCCCCGTGAGCAATTGCTCTAAAGCGATGCCGTCTGGGAAGGAAAGGTCAGGGTTAATTTCAGATAAGGGAATTAAGACAAAGCTACGCTGTTGTGCAAAAGGATGCGGAACGGTTAAACGCTCACTTTCAATGACTTGATTATCAATTAAAATAATATCCAAATCGAGAGTGCGTTCTCCCCAGTGACGCTTGCGAATACGGCCGTGGTCTTGTTCTAGCTGCTGCAAGGCATCGAGTAATTCAAGTGGCGCAAGCTGAGTATCCAACAGCGCAACCGCATTTACATAGTCTGGCTGATCTTGTGGGCCGACAGGCTTGCTGTGATAAAGCGAAGAATGTGAAACTAAAGTAGAGCTCGGCAACTGAGCAAGCTCTATAAAGGCTTGCTCTAATTGCTGTTGCGGTTGGTCAAGGTTGGCACCCAAACCGATATAAACCAAAGACATGATTCAATATCTCTTTTAGCGCTACGGCTCAGAGCGTCGTGAGCGTTGGCGATCATTTGGCGTACCACGATTGGTACGACGCGGGCGACGCTTTTTAGTATGGCGCTCATCAGGCTGACGATTGGCCGCGACTTCTTTATATTCATCGGTTTCTTGGTATTGAGTCCACCAATCGCCTAAACCTTTGAGGTTTTCACCACACTGTTCGCGTAATAAAACAAAATCATAGGCCGCGCGGAAACGGTTACTTTCAGCCGCTTCAGCCGCTTTTTTACCTTTCTTTCTTTCTAGGCGAGACTGCATATCCCAAATTTCTTTCATTGGAATCGTAAAACGCTTAGGAATTGAGGTGCGCTTTAATTGCTGTTCGATAACACGGCTAGCGGCTTTATGCAGCGCGGGCTGTGGAGGAATACCTTGCTCTAAAAACTCTGCTTGAACTCGTTGCAGTGATGGCCATAGCAATGCAGCAAAAAAGTAATAAGGCGTGACCGATTTACCCGCTTGAATACGCGTATCGGTATTAATCATGGTTTGTTCAACAAAGCGTGCAGCAAACTCATCGTCAGCGACACATTGCTCCGTTAATGGAAACAGCTCACCAAATAGCTTGTATTCACGCAGTAAGCGGTAGGTTACTAGCGCATTACCGGATAAAAACAGCTTTAACACTTCTTCAAATAAACGCGGCGCAGGAATCTGCTCCATTAACGGCGCCATCATCTCAATCGGTGCTTTTGTTTTTTGCTCGATCTCAAAATTTAATTTACCAGCAAAGCGAATAGCACGCAGCATGCGCACAGGGTCTTCGCGGTAACGAGTTTCAGGGTCACCCATTAAGCGGATTAATTTATCTTGAGCATCTTGATAACCGCCAGCATACGACAGCACAGTAAAGTCATCAACGGCGTAATACATAGCATTAATGGTGAAGTCACGGCGCATAGCATCATCATCGATGTTGCCATAAACGTTATCGCGCAAAATCATACCGCTATCGCCTGTCGAGGCTTGGTTACTATTGTGTTCTTCTTTGGGCGAGGTGCGGAACGTAGCGACTTCAATCACTTCGCGGCCAAATAATACGTGTACTAGTTTAAAGCGACGACCAATTAAACGGGAGTTGCGAAATAGCTGGTTTACTTGCTCAGGCGTAGCGCTTGTTGCTACGTCAAAATCTTTTGGGTGTGCACCTAGCATGGAATCGCGGACGCAGCCACCCACAAGATAAGCTTGATAGCCCGCATTGTTTAGACGATAAAGGACTTTCAACGCATTTTCACTGAGTTGGCGACGGCTAATGCCGTGCTCTTTACGTTGCAGGATTTGCGGTTTTATTTCATCAACCGCGTTTTTAGCTTTGCGGCCCCCTATTAAAGAAGGGAAAAAGCGCGCTACAGTATTAACTATGGACATCTATGGTTGCCTGAATTTTCGCGATTGCAGGGGAAAGTTACGTAAAAGGAGAACTTGCGCCTGTCGAGTATGATTATTGTTCGATATTAGTTAGTTAACGAGTTTACATGATGGGTTGGCGCTTTCAAAGCATCGTAGCTATAAAAGGCTGGCTATCAATAAAAGGGGATCATAAAAGAAGTAAAACTCAGGTTTGGCGATTATTATTTTTATTGTTGCCAAACCGAGAGTAAGTAAACTAGCTGTTTTGAATACGCAGGAACTAAGAGCTCCGTTATTATTCTTATTATATGTGTGCTAAGTGATGCTCACTTCGCACTCAAAACAACTAATTTTTCATTTTTCTATGCCTCTTTATTATTCTTATTGTGAGGCCACCTCTTAATGGGTGTTTTGATATTCGTAAACGCGATTTTATTTTTATTATTGCGTTTAGTTTCAATCTTACGTTTTAGCTTTGTTATTTTTATTAGTGCTTAACGTTATATTTAATATATAGCTATAACCGTGCCAACTTTACTTTTTCCTTTTAAATCAATGACTTGAGGAAACTGTTACTTTTTAGAATCAACTTGTTAAGCCAAAAGTGTTACCCGAAGTAATGTCTATCCGTAACAAAGGTAACGATTAGGTAACACTGTGTAATTTTTTTCATAAAATGAGCCACTCTCAGCTCTGGCTGACGGGTTAGGTAGTAAGCAAATAAAGTTTGGCTGCTGGGTATTTACAGAATGGAGTGAGTGTTGACGTAAGTTTGGCGGAAAAGAAGTAAAAAAATTGAAAGCTGATGTGAGCAATAAACTGAATAAATGTTAATCACATGATATTGGCGCACAGAAATAGGGTGCTAGTTAGTCGAGATACGTTTTGAGAAATTAGTTCAAGAGAGGCGTGTTTGAATCGTTTGATTTAAAATAGAGTGTCGAACGGATTGAGCAGAGTTAAATGAAGGATCAATTGCTTTACACTGCTATCTGGAGTGCAAAGCAATTGATGCTTAGTGAGCCCGGGGTATTATTATTGTTATAAGCTCTTGATCAGCGTTATTATTTTTATTGCTGCCGATCTAGTGTCATGCTTCTCTCATTTTATTTTTATTAGCGGAGAAGCATTGTTGTTATTAATACTTTAGTAATAGCAGGTAGTGTGCCAACTTTTTAAATCCCTTTAAAATCAATGGCTTGAAGGTTTTACTGTCTGAAAGGTAACAAATTGTCACTTATATTTGTTACCTTTATCGAAGGCATTAGGTGATGTTTGATACTCTAGTGGCGCCTAATGACTGATTTAGGAGTGGCTAGAATAGAATCCTCAGCTAGACTTTGTCGCTTTTTTGCGAGGAATCCCTAAGCGTTGGCGGCGCTCCCACAAACATTTGCGTGAAACCCCTAGTTTACGAGCAAGGTCGGTTTCGTTCATGCCGTCTTCATTCTCAAGTACGAAGTGCATAAAGTAATCATCCAGTGACAAATCGCCTTGGTTGGCCTCATTACTGCTCGTCGTTTCTGGTTCCAATAAGTTTTCTTTGAGTGTCTGGGGTACGTATTGATCAGGGGAGAAATCAATAGCCATGTTTTCAGGGGTTATGTCATTGCCATCAGCTAAGATCACGGCTCTTTCAATCGCATTCTCTAGTTCGCGAACGTTACCTGGCCATTGATACTGTAAAATTGCCTGTCGCGAAGCATCGGTAAGTAACATGATGCTGCGGTTCATTTTTTCACAACTGCGTAAGAGCATGAATTCAGCCAGCTCAATTACGTCTTTTCCTCGAGCACGCAAGGGTGGCAAATGCAGTTCTAATACGTTGAGGCGGTAATAAAGGTCTTCACGGAACTCGGCTTTTGATGCTAACTCTTTTAAGTTTCTATGGGTCGCGGCAATTAAGCGAACGTCTACCTTTCTACTCTGCACAGAACCAACGCGACGAATCTCTCCTTCTTGCAAAACACGCAGCAAGCGCGCTTGAGCTTCAAGCGGTAGCTCGCCAATTTCGTCTAAAAATAAGGTGCCCCCATCCGCGGCTTCAACTAAGCCTAAGCGTAGAGTTGCTGCGCCCGTGAAGGCACCTTTTTCGTGGCCAAATAATTCAGATTCAATCAAAGACTCAGGAATGGCGGCGCAGTTGACAGAAATCATCGGTGCATCTTTACGGCGGCTTTGAGTATGTAGAGCGCGGGCAACCAATTCTTTACCGGTACCAGATTCACCTTGGATGAGTACTGTGGCATCTGTGGGCGCGACCTTACTAATTTTCGTAAATAAGTTTTGCATCAGCTGCGAGCTGCCAATAATGCCTGTTACTGGATACTCTTTTTCAATCTCATGCTGCAGTACTTCATTCGTACGGCTGAGATTGCGTTGCTTAAGAATGCGCTCGACGGTTAAGAGCATTTCTTCATGATCGAAGGGCTTGGCAATATAATCCACCGCTCCAAGTTTCATGGCATCAACTGCAGATCGTAAGCTGGCGTAGCTGGTCATGATCAATACGGGAACTTCTCCCGCCAGTTCAATGAGTTCGGTGCCATTACCGCCAGGAAGGCGCAAGTCACTGATGATCATGTCGTAATCACTGAAAGTGAGTTCTTTTGCGACATGCAGAGAGTCCGCTTCAAAAATTTCATGGCCTTGGCGCTCTAATAAACGCTTTACTGCTTGGCGAATAATCTTTTCGTCTTCAACGACTAAAATACGGCTCATTCGGATTTATCCTCAAGCAAGTGATTCTGAACTTTGGGTAAGCGTAGGGTGACACAGGTGCCCGCACTGTTTCTTTCGAATGCAGTGTCTGGTGCTGGGGCGCTCTGCTGCAAATCTAGGATGTGACTCGGTACGGGGCTATCAATGCTGATGTGTCCGTAGTGCTCTTCGACAATGCTATAAACTAAAGCCAATCCAAGCCCAGTACCTTTACCGACTTCTTTGGTTGTAAAGAAGGGGTCAAAGATATGATCAAGTTTATCTTCAGCTATCCCACTGCCTTGGTCAACTACATGCAGAGTAACCTGATGAGGATCAATATGTCCAAATGCACGGATGCTACTGAAATCTGGGCTAGCATCACGTGCATTGCCCAGCAAGTTGATGAAAACTTGAACTAATCGTTGAGAGTCGCCTACGACTTGCCAGTTTGGATCGCACTCATTGATGTATTCAATATCTCGACCTTCATTACTGAGACGCAATAATTGAATCGCTTCATCGATGCAGGTGCTGATATTGACGGGAAGGTGCTCTGTCGTTAAGTGGCCAGAATGAGAGAAATTCATTAACGATTGCACGATGCGGGTGACTCGTTTCGTTTGCTCTTGAATCTGATCCGCCATGTCCAAGATTTCTTTATTATCCGTTTCATAACGCATGCTCTGGGCCAAACAGTCGATGCCTGTAATCGGGTTGCCAATTTCGTGCGCTACCCCCGCGGCTAAACGACCAATAGACGCTAGGCGTTCGCTGTGCATCAGTTCTTCTTCTAGCATCTGAGTTTCGGTCTGATCTTCAACCAAGATAACAGTACCTCCAGGTTGGCCGCCCGAGGCTTTAATGATGGATTTGTGCAAGTTATACCAATGTGGGCGTCCTAGCTGCTCAATGCGCTTTTTGTGCTGGTGGATCGCATCATCGAGTAAAAATTCATTTAGCATGCTGCCCCAAGGTTCCGCTGCTGCGGTGAGGCGCGAGCCAGTAACATCGCCAGGAGTGATGCCGGTTAATTCTTCCATGGCGGTATTCCACATCAATACCTCACCTTCGTCGGAGACCGAGCATACGCCGATAGGAAGACGTTCAAGAGTTTGTCTGTGATAGCGGCGCAAGTTATCCAGCTCTCCTGCCAGTCCGCTTAAGCGATCGTGAAAGCCTTCAATACGTTGTTCTATTTGATAAATATCTTCGCTTAACTCGGCATTCGCCTGAAAGGGCAGGTTACGGTTGATAATGTCGTGAGCCACTGTTGGCCCCATTAAACCTGATAAGTTGGCCTCTAAGCGAGTACGTAAGCGGCGCAGCGCATAAGGACGATCTTCATACGAGGGTAAGCTTAAGTCGGTCAGAGCTTGATGGACTTCTCGTTCTGCGACATAACGCCCTAGTGGTTTGCTTAAAGAAATAATGATGTCATTAGAGTTGCCTGCAATCAGGGGCTTACGGCTTGGACGCGATACCGTATCAACGGAACAGGCTTCGGCGGCGGATTTCTCGGATTCTTTTTGCGTTGTCGTTAAACTAACAATAATAAACAGTACTAGATTAATCCCAAAGCTTCCCATCGCTGCAACATGCCAGTTATCCATGTTGGTCGCCGGTAATGCAATCGAATACTCCCAACCGAGCGTCAAGTGTGAAAGAGGAAGGAGTAAGGTATAGGCCCAAACCAGAATACCGACACTTAGGCCGGTAATAAGTCCCCAGCGGTTGGCTTTAGGCCAGTATAAAACACCGAGTACACCGGGTAAAAATTGCACAGCCGCGACAAAGGCGAGTATGCCGAGTAATGTGATTTGAATATCTGCGCCAATAATGCGGTAAAAGCCGTAAGCGGCCAGCAATATCGCGCCAATAAGGTAGCGTCTAACCCATAATAACCATTGGTAAAAATCTTGTTTTGGCCCAGGTTTATAGCTAGGTAATACAATGTGGTTTAAAAACATCGCCGCTGTGGCTAAGGTCGTCACAATAATAACGCCAGAGGCAGCAGCTAATCCGCCGACAAAGGCCATGATGACCAATACTTCAGAATTGAGCGCCATGCCAATGCCTAAAGCATAAAATTCGGGTGGTACTTCAAGCTCTAAATAAATACCCGCCCATAGAATCGGAGGGACAGAAAGACTCATTAATAATAAAAATAACGGTAGCCCCCAACTGGCTGGGCGCAGTGCCTTTGGATTGAGGTTTTCGGTAAAGGTCACGTGAAACATGTGCGGAGCGACGACGGCTGCGGCAAAGAAAACTAATAATAGGGTACGCCAAGGGCCTTCTTGTAAATTCGTTTGGCGGCTAATCAACTGCTCTTGATTGGCGGCGAGCCAGCTTTGCATATCTCCCGAGCCATCAAAAACAAAGAATAATGCGGTGATACCTAATATGGTGATGGCGATCAGCTTTAGCAGCGACTCAAAGGCGAGGGCGAATACCAACCCTTCGTGCTTTTCTCGTGGCGATACATGGCGAGCACCGAATAAAATAGCAAATACCACCATGGTTATACAAAAGCCAAAGGCCAGAGTTGTCGAGGGTAAATCGGCGTTGAGCAGGTGCATACTCTCCGCAACAGCCGCTATTTGTAGAGTCAGTAGCGGCAGTGCCACGGCCAGCGTAAACAGGGTGACCATAACCCCGGCTAAGCGACTGCGATAGCGAAAGGCGAATAAATCGGCTAATGAACTGAGTTGATAGGTGCGGGTAATGTGCAGTATGGGCTTGAGTAATATCGGAGAGAGCACAAATGCTCCGCTGATGCCCATGTAGTAAGCTAAGAAGCCATAACCATATTGGTCAGCCATGGACACTGAACCATAGAATGCCCAAGCGCTGGCATATACACCCAGAGACAAAACGTAAACAACAGGATGACGAACCCAGCGCTTGGGAACCCAGCCCTGCTCAACGATGTAAGCCGCTAGAAATAAGAAAAAAAGATAGCCAAAAACAATTAGGCTCAGCTGAATCAGACTAAAGCTCATCGGGGCCTCGTTTGAATTCTACCCAAATGTAAATCGCTATTAATAAAAACCAAAGTGCAAAAGGATGGTACCAAGCGCCATTAGGCGCTAGCCACCAATCAATGATCACGGGGGAAAAAATATACAACCCCACCACAACCAGTAGCGAGACTCGGTAATCGTACATATCAGGCTCTTATTATTAATTAACCGCTTATAGTGTTACTGAGAGTAACATATTGACAACTTTTGCGATATTTGATGTGTCTAATACAGACGGCTAATTAACGTTGTTTAACCATCGATAAATCGATTAACGTGTTCCATTGGCATGTGGTCACTGGTATCGCGGCCATACCAAACATACTCGATCTTGCCGAGAGGATTGATTAAGAAATCCGCGGGAACCAGTTTAACGTTTGGATTCGGCTGCGGATATCCGCCTTTTATCATACCCATAATAATGCGTGGTAATTTAAAGAATAACGCTTTCAATAATGCCGTTGCACTGTGCTCAACACCATATTGATTATAGAGATCGAGGTCAGTATCACTGATGAGGCGAAAGGGTCTAGGGTGCTTGGCTACATAGCGTCTTACTTCATCTGCGGGCGAACTGAAGACGGCAATGATTTCAAAGTCTTTGTCTTTCCATGTCTTATATTTCTGAGTGAGTTCATAAACGCGTAAATTACAAAATGGGCAGGCTGCATCACGGAAAAAAGCGAGCATGACTTTCTTCCCTTTGTAATCACTCAGTTTTATCGGTGTACCATAAACATCAACAGTTGAAAATTCGATACTTGTGCAGGGAGGAGTTAAGCGCATAAAGGTCCGGTCAGGAGGTGAGGGTAAATATTATGCAATTATACGCATATGTTATTAGATTGGATTACTTTTAAATAGCGGCTTGGCTTTGAATATTTTTCAGCTTTAAGGGCTGCCAATGTGCAATCCCCCACGACAACATTTCTTTGACGCTCCCATTGCGCAAAGTTTCTGGCGGTTCCTGTCTAAGCCAAGACAAGGCGCGCCATAATGTGTCTTCTGGGTTATCGAGATCTAATCCAGGCGCTAAATTCTGTTTGCTTAGCTTTTTACCATCTTCGCTGCAAGCGACAGGAATGTGAGCGTAATTAGGCACAGGGTAGTTGAGTTTATGCTGCAGCATATTCTGGCGTAGCGTTGAATCGATCAAGTCGATTCCTCTAACAACATGAGTGACCCCTTGTTGATAATCGTCGACGACCATTGCCAGTTGATAGGCCCAAAGTTGATCCTTACGCTTTACCACAAAATCGCCGATGGTATGCGCAACAGACTGGCTGAAATCACCCTGTAAATGATCGTGAAAAGAAGAGTAGCCTTGTTCAAAATACGGAAGGCTGGAGCTTGAATTATCTTGCTGGCTATCAAAGCGCCAAGCAAATAGAGTTTGCTCTTCTTGAATATTCGAAAGACAATTACCAAAATGCACGCCATGGCTATTAGCAAGCTGTTTGCGTGAACAGGTGCAGGGAAATACAGAGTTTTCTTGTATTAATAGATCAAGTGCCTGTTGGTATAAAGCACTGCGCTGGCTTTGAAAAACAATGGCCTCATCAGAAAATAGACCATAGGTATCGAGGGCTTTTAGAATGGTTTCTTGAGCCCCTTGAACTTCACGCGGAGGGTCAAGGTCTTCAATTCGAACCAGCCATTGGCCGTCATTCGATTTGGCATCAAGATAACTGGCTAAAGCAGCCAGCAGCGAACCAAAGTGTAATGGTCCCGTCGGAGAGGGAGCAAAACGACCAATATACGGAATATTGGTCGTTTTATTAACCGAATGGCTAAACATCTATTTTGTAAGCATCTAGTTTTCAATACCTAGTGTTAAAATATTTAGTTTTTAAATATCTAGGTACTTAGCGACTAAACACCCAATTGACGTTCTTTAATTTCGGCTAGCGTTTTGCAGTCGATGCATAGATTTGCAGTTGGGCGGGCTTCTAAACGGCGAATACCGATTTCAACACCACATTCTTCACAAAAACCATAATCGTCTTTTTCGATTAGTTCTAGCGTTTTGTTGATCTTTTTAATCAACTTACGCTCACGATCGCGAGCTCGGAGTTCGAGACTAAACTCTTCTTCCTGACTGGCACGGTCGCTTGGATCCGCAGCGTTATTCGCTTCAGATTGCATGTGTTCTTTTGTGCGATCAACTTCTTCCATCAATTCTTGCTTCCATCTTGCAAGGATCATGCTGAAGTGTTTGCGTTGTTCGACGTTCATGTACTCTTCACCGACCTTTTCTACATAAGGGGTAAAGGTTGTAATAGCAAAAGCTTTATTATCTTGTGGCATAATTGCAGCAGCCTCGTATCGCTACAGAGCTCGAATTTATCTCGAGCCGAGCATTATTCCGTGCGTTCGTCAGGAGTAGGAACGCTTTATTTTTTAACGGAGGCAAGCTATCAGATAAACCGTCGAATGACTAGGCGCTTACCCCATTTTATTCAATTAAATTAACACTTTAGTGGTCAGTCTGCATTAATCTGGCACAATATGACGATTAGTTCCCTTTTCCATATTATTAGGACATACCTGTGACCGGATTTGCCTCACGTACTGAAGAGATTGCACCATTCCAAGTAATGGCAATTTTACAGCAAGCTCAAGCACTTGCCGCTAAGGGCATTGATGTGATTCATCTCGAAGTGGGTGAACCTGATTTTGCAACACCTGAGCCGATTGTACAGGCCGGTATTAATGCTTTGAGTGAGGGTAAAACTCACTACACTCCCGCATTGGGTTTACCAGAATTACGCCGGAAAATTGCAGACTTTTATCAGTCGCGTTATGGCGTAGAGGTCTCAGCGGATAGAATTGCTATAACTCCCGGTGCTTCGGGCGCTTTGTTATTGTTGATGGCTGCGCGCTTAGAGGCGGGTGATGAGTTATTAATGGCAGACCCTGGCTATCCTTGTAATAGGCATTTTGCGCGGGTTTTCGAAGCGCATGGGCGCTTGATTCCCACGACGGCCTCCTCTGGCTTTCAACTAACACCTGAGCACGTTAAGCAGCATTGGAATAAAGGTGCGAGCAAAGCCGTTTTAATGGCGAGTCCTGCGAACCCAACCGGAGCGGTTATTCCTCATGAGGATCTGGAAAAAATAGCAGCACAAACAAGATTATTGAAGGGTGAGCTTTGGGTCGATGAAATTTATCACGGCCTTACTTATCATGATGTTGGTGAAAGCGATCAACAAAGTAAGCGCCCACAAACGGCGTTGGCTTTGGGTGATGACGTTGTCGTTATTAACTCGTTCTCTAAATACTTCGGAATGACAGGCTGGCGTTTAGGGTGGATGGTGGTGCCTGAGCATTACATTCCTGTGATCGAACGCCTCGCGCAAAATTTATTTCTGGCTCCTTCAACGCCTGCTCAATATGGTGCTTTAGCTGCGTTTGGTGAAGAGGCTCTTGCGATTATGGAGGCGCGTCGTTTAGAACTGAAGCAGCGGCGTGATTATTTATTAGCTGAGTTACCAAAGTTAGGTTTTAAAATCCCAGTGATTCCCGATGGCGCTTTTTATATTTATGCCGATGCCAGTGAACTCACCCAAGATACGCAAAAATTTTGCGAGCAATTATTACAAGATACGGGAGTGGCACTGACACCAGGTTTTGATTTTGGTGAACAGAATGCTCATCTTTATGTTCGTTTTGCCTACACAACGAATATCGACCGATTACAGCAGGCTGTTGTGCGTATCCAAACCTGGTTAGAACAGAAAGCGCTGGAGAAATAGAATATGGAATATGAACGCCCGTTATTAACCGGAAAGTTAATAAAGCGTTATAAACGATTCTTATCGGACATAGAGTTGATTACTCCTATCGAGCGTGCCGGAGAAATTGTCACTGCGCATTGTGCCAATACGGGTTCGATGACCAATTGCAAAGATGACGGCGCGGCGGTTTGGTTGTTTGATAGTCAGAACCCAAAACGCAAATTACCATTGAGCTGGGAATGGGTCGAAGTTGAAGGGCAATATAAAGCCTGCATCAATACCGCGCGTGCTAATCAGTTGGTGAAAGAAGCCTTATTGGCTAACCAGATTAAAGAAGTTGAAGTGCTGTCGGCGGAATTTTTAAAAGCCGAACCCAAAGTCGACGAAGGGCGCTTGGATTTTTTAGTGAGTACTGAAACAGACGATTCGCTGACGTATATCGAAGTAAAAAGCGTTACGCTGCTCGGTAATCAGCACCCTAAAAAAGAATACGATAAAGAAAATAATAACGACGGCATCGGCTATTTTCCCGACGCAGTCACCAGTCGAGGCTTAAAGCATTTAGAAGTCTTAATGCGTTTGAAAGCCGAAGGCCAGCGTAGTATCTTGTTCTTCTGCGTACCGCACGAAGGTATTAAACAGGTTCAGGTCGCAGAGCATATTGACCCCGTTTATGCTAAAAAACTGCGCGAAGTTATGGCCGCAGGTGTTGAAGTTTTAGCGTATCAAGTTGAGTTTCAAGCACAAGGTATGGTGTTAAAAACACCGCTTACCGTTTGTATATAGTCTGTGAATTAAACGCAGCGTAATCATTAGAAGGAATGCTAAATGAAATTTTTATCAAGGCTATTTTCACTGCCTATTATTATCTTAGCCGCTTGGATGGGCGCTAATATGTATCAAGATAATGACTTGTTTGCTAATCCCTTTGTAAAGCAATCAATCCTAGACAAGATGGAACGTAGTAATACCGACTTTGTTGGAGATAAGCTTGAGCAAGCAGGGGATGCCGCCAAGAAAAAACTCAAGCAAGGTGTCGATGGCGTCGCCGATAAGTTGAAAGATGTAGCAGAAGATATGTAATACAGGCTTTCGTTTAATCTGTAATGTCGATCTGGCCGTCATTAATCGTGAAATCTACCGCAATTAATGATTGGCCAACGCAAGGGCCAAATAAACACTCCCCATTTTCTATGTTAAACAATGCCCCGTGGCTACTGCACTGAATCATACTGGCATCAATATCTAAAAACTCATCGGGCTGCCATTCGAGCTGAATACCAAGATGAGGACAGAGATTTTCGTAGACATAAATACGACTATTCTTCTTCACTGCAAACAAAAATTTCTCACCCAATTGGAAACCTTTGCTTTTTCCCTCTGCAATCTCGTTGCTATGACATAGAATGGGCATACGTTGACCTACATATAATTGGAGGCGCTAGTTTAGCCTTGTTCGCTCATGATTAAAAAACTTTTAGTATCGCCACTAGGTTGGCTGATTGGCATTTTATTAAGCTTAGGCATTTGTATTGGCGCGCTGTTTTTAGGTTCGTTGGATACTCACAGTTTATTGAACAGTGAAATTGGCCATAATATTTTATGGAATATCCGTTTGCCGCGAGTATTGTTAGCGTTTGTGATTGGGGCGAGCTTGTCGCTGGCAGGGGTGATGATTCAAAGCAACGTGCGTAATCCGTTGGCTGACCCAAGCTTGATCGGTGTTTCTGCGGGTGCCGCACTGGGTGCTGCATTAATGATTGTCGCCGCTGATTTTGTTGATATACAGGCACATTATTATATTCCCGTGGCCGCTTTTATTGGCGGTATATTAGCCACCATCGCGGTATTAAAGCTGGGCCGTAATGATATGCCCGGCGGTATGGCGTTATTGATTTTAGCGGGCATCGCCATCAATGTGGTCGCCGCGTCTTTAATTGGCTTACTGACCTATTTGGCAACCGATAGCGCGTTGCGTCACATTACATTCTGGTCTTTGGGTAGCTTAGCCAGCGCCAACTATTTTTGGTTAACCTTGTGTTCTATTGCCCTTCTAATTGTTTGCATTTGGTTGCCAAGACAGCATAGAAAATTGGACGCTATTTTATTAGGGCAAGCAGAAGCTAATACAATGGGCGTGGATGTAAAACGTTTACAAATTCAAAGCATCGTCTTTGTAGCATTACTGGCCGCGTTGGCGGTATCTGCATGTGGCATTATAGGTTTTATTGGACTAGTCACACCTCATATTGGTCGTATGTTGATTGGTGCTAGTCATCGCTATTTACTGCCGTTATCGTTTTTCTTAGGAGGCAGCTTATTGGTGATCGCCGACGGTGTTGCACGTACCATTATTGCTCCGGCAGAATTGCCTATTGGTATTGTGACAGCCTTGCTCGGTGCGCCAGTATTCATTTGGTTATTGGTCCGAGAAGGGAGACGTTTGCAGTGGTAATGTCATTAAACCAGTTGAACCTTAGTCGTCATGGTAAAAAAATATTGCAAGATATTTCCGGCGAATTTGCGGGTGGAAAAATAATTGCCTTGCTTGGCCCTAATGGCGCGGGCAAGTCTACCTTGATTCAAGCGATGGCTCGGCTGTTAAAATGCGATGGAAATATTGAATTGCAAGGGCACAATATTGCAACGTACTCTTCCGAGCAGCTCGCGCAAAAATTAGCGTATTTACCTCAGCATAGCCAACTTCAATTTCCTTTAGAAGTTGAAGAGGTTTTATCATTAGCGACATTACCTTTCTCCTTAAGCAAACTACAGCAACGTCAGCAAGTTAAGCAGGTTATTAGTGACTGGGAAATAGAACCTTTAGCGCATAAAGATTTTCGCCAGCTTTCGGGAGGAGAGCAGCAGAGATGCCAGATTGCACGCACGTATCTGCAACTTTCTAATATGCAAACTGAAGGTCGCGGTTGTGGGCTTTGGCTATTAGATGAACCTTCTAGTAGTTTAGATTTGCAGCATCAGCAACAATTACAAACTGTGTGTCGTCAGGCAGCAGAAGATGGGCATTGTGTGGTGATTGTTTTGCACGATTTGAATCAGGCGATTCGTCTTGCAGATGAAGTATGGTTATTGAAACAAGGGAAACTTGTCGCTCAAGGATCGGCTAAAGAGGTCATGACAGAGGCGCTGATTAAGCAGGTATTTAATGTCTCTGCTCGGCGCATAGACGATGCGGGTGACCACTTTTTTGTGTTTAGTTAGTCGTTTATTATGTGTTTATAGTTTATTAATGACGGTCGCAGAAAATACAAAATGGTGAGCATACTAAAAGTAGTATGTTCACCGTTCACTTAAATATTTAAGTGTTCTTAGTTATTCTAGCGTCAAGCCAATCGTTTCACCTAAGCGTAATGGTTGATCCGCTTTCATCTCTTCTAACCAATGCATTTTATCTTCACCAAAACAAACAACAATCGTTGAGCCTAAGAAGAAACGACCCATTTCTTCGCCTTTTTCAATCACTAGTGGCTGCAGGCTTTCACCTTGAACAGGGTAACTAATCGAGCGTACTTTACGATCGAATGGAGTAATGCGACCTGCCCAAGTTGTTTCAATACCCGCAACAATCATTGCGCCTACTAATACCAGTGCCATCGGCCCAAGATCCGTATCAAAAATCACGACAACCCGCTCGTTGCGTGAAAACAACCGCGGTACATTTTGCGCAGTCGTTTGGTTTACTGAGAAAAGATCGCCAGGCACATAAATCATTTCACGTAACGTTCCCGTTACAGGCATGTGCAAACGGTGATAATCTTTTGGTGATAAATAAATAGTAGCGAACTGACCGCCCATAAATTCATCGGCTGTTTGGCTATTACCACCCAATAATTCGATCAATGAATAATCGTGACCTTTGGCTTGAAATACACGGCCGTTTTCAATGGGGCCTAATTGACTGATCGCACCATCCGCAGGAGAAACAATGCTATTGCTTTTGTCATCAATTGGACGCATGCCTGTTTTTAATTCACGAGTAAAAAAGTCATTAAAGTTTTCAAAGGCTTCAGGAGTTTGGCGCCGAGCTTCATCCATATTTACATTGAATTGTTTAATGAATTTACTGATGAATAAATTCTTAATCCAGTCGATGCGAGTCTCTGCTAACCAGCCAACAAGATGTGATAGTAAATGCTGTGGAATTACATATTGAAATGCAATAAATAATTTGTCTTTAATTGAAGTAGCCAAAATAAAATCCTATAAAATACAGTAAAAAGTGTAATGAGTTATGCTTGATTGCCAGTAGTGATTGGGGCGTTGTCATCGTTACCCCATTCGGCCCAAGAGCCAGCGTAGGCTTTCATGTTGCGGCCTAAAATCTTACCCACCAAATAGGTAAAACCAGAGCGATGATGTGTGTGGCAATGCGTTGCAATTTCTTTGTCTTTGGTCAAACCTAAAGAATTTAACAGTGCATCAAATTCTTCTAAATTATTAATGCGTAAGCCACGGTCAGTATTCATGCCTAGCGTCCACTCGTAGTTTGTCGCCCCTGGGATATGGCCGCCACGAGCAGAGATAACTTTTTCGCCGCTGTATTCTTTGGCAGAGCGAGCATCCCAAATAGCAAAGTCATCAGCGCCTAAACGCTCTATGATCTGTGCTTTGCTTAATGCAAAATTATGGTTCAGTTCTGCTACGGTATAGTCACTTTTTACAGGGCTTTGTGAACCTTGGTCAGTAGCTAATCCTGCTTGTAGCCAAGCGTGGATTCCTCCATTTAGGTATGAATAGCGAGTATGCCCGATCATATCTAAAGCCCAGATCAGGCGACCTGCCCAGCCACCGCCTTCATCATCATAAACAACGACATGCTTATCTAATGTGAGGCCGATATTAGAAAATACAATGCTAAGCTGCGCTAATGAAGGCAGTGCGCCAGGCGTCGGCTTTTCGCCTAATTGCAGGTCTTTAAAGTCTAAATGCACAGCGCCGGGAACATGAGCATTTAAAAACGTCTCTAGCTTACCCTGGTCGATGATCAGTAAATTTTCATCGGTCAAAAAAGGCTGTAGTTCTTCTGGCTCGATTAAAAGCGGGTAAGTCGGCATAGTGCCATCCGTCGATAGAATTCAATATTAACCTGTATTGTACTATCGCTATTTGTACTCTGGCAAATAGCCGCTGTTAGGCTTGCGGCTTATTGGCTTTGTCATCTTTAGTGCTGACTTTCTTTTGTGTCACTGCTGCAAGTTTCGTTAAACTTTTGCTAGCCGCTAAACAGAGGGATTTGAAGGCCATATATTCAGACGGCTGCATGGGTGGGTTGTGAGGCATACTGCCAAGATCGGCAAAAATAATTCCGATAGGACGATCTTTTGAGAACAAAGACATCATCATAAATTGTTCAGGTAATACATTTTGCTGAGCCGTAGGAATACCTCGGAGCATTTTGTCTCTGTTTTGGTCGGTAATCATCAGACTGGCAGGTTTCTCCAGCATTTTTTTGAAAATACTTGTTTTATCTAAGCCAATACCAAAGTGACAAAGAGGGTCAGTCTCTGCGAGCCCTTGCTGGTAATAAACTTTGGCCGCCGTGCCTGACTTGTTTTGCACCATAATGTAAGCATGTTTAAGCCCGATGCCTTCAGTAATACCTTTCAATACAGAGCGCATTAAATAATGCCAATCACCAAAACTTTCCGGTGTTTCATCCAATTTCTGCATAAGTCGTTTTAATATTAGTTGATCAATTTTTCGTTCTTTAGCTTGGGTGGCAGGAACCGCTTTTGGTGCTTCGCGCTCCATTTTAAATTCTGCTGGCTCTTTTTCACAAAAATATACCAAGCTCTGTGGTAGCGATGTATTCGTGGGAGCTAGCAGTGTTGATATTGCGGATAAGCCACGCCCTTGTCTTGCCAATTGCAGATTTATCGCGACCATATCGTGATGGATATGTTGCGCATCACTGTTAAGAAAATGCGCACTCAAATGTAACCAACGTTTAGTCTTATAGCGATAGGCGCCCAGTTGATATTGGCTGGCCAAAGCGTTGGCTATATAAACCAGCATTTCAGGCTGCTGACATTGGTGTTTTAAAGCACGATGATCTTCGATGCTAGTGAGCTTTTGTATACGAAGTGTTTGCCACTCTTTAGGTTTTGGCCAGCATTGCTGCTGCCATAACGACTGGCACGTATGGGGGAGTGCTAATGACTCCGCTAATTTCCTCCATCGCTCAAGACGGCTTTTAGTGAGTTTGCCAAAACCAGTTTCTAAGGCAGGAATTAAGTCTTTGCCTTTGCTCATCTGATTGAACACCGTCTGACTCGCGCTGATTTGCTGCAATTGCCAAGGCCATAATGGAGCCGAGGCGAGCATGGCTGACCATTGCGCCTGATGTTGATTTAACCCCGGTTTACTTTTTGCCCATGTCGCGGCAATACGCCCAGCTAATACCGCGGTATTTAACAGCGCCATATAATTACGTTCCGATCGACTTTTAGGTAAAAAGTCTAATGTCGGGAGGTGTTTAACCAGCGTAACCACTTCTTCCATACCGAGCAGTGATATACAGCCGGCCGCGGTATTTATTTGCTCTAAGCTGGCAGGATTGCGTTGTTTGATGCGTAGCAGCATGTGCAGGCAAATAGCGGGATCTTGCTCTGCAATTGCGGCTAAGCCATCAAAACTCAAACTGGCTTTTTTCATCAGCTGCTGAAATGCTTGTCGAGTACTCGGCAATAACGGAAATTGTTGGAATTTCTGTATATCTTGCCAATCTTCTGCATCAGGCAGTGAATATGTCTTACTTGTATTTAATGTCATCTGTGTATTTGAGAAAACCCTAAACATAACCTTTACTTACTATAGTCAGTTTCTTCGAAGCTGCTTATTTTCCTAACATGACTTTCAAAGTATCTTGAAACGTTTCTTAAAGTTTAGGGCATCCGTTGAATAACCAGGAACGGTTTACATGCTGTTTATAATCGGAATTATTGTTGTATTTGGTAGTGTTGGCTGGGGCTTTGTACTGTCTCATGGCCAATTGGCTGCGCTTTGGCAGCCTTTTGAAATCATGATTATTGTGGGTGCAGCAGCAGGCGCTTATTTAATCTCGAATCCTTTTCATCTGATAATCGATTCGATAAAGCTTATGCCACAAGTCATCCTTGGCTCGCGGGTCGATAAAGCTATGTGCCTTGATGTGCTGAGTTTGATCTACGACATTCTTAATAAATCCCGTCGAGAAGGTATGATGGCGATTGAAGCGGATGTTGAAAACCCGCACTCTAGTGCGATCTTTGCGCGTTATCCGGCAATACTCATGAATGATACGTTGGCGCGCTTCATCGCAGATTACTTTCGTATCATTTCCTCGGGTAACTTAGCGTCTCATGAACTGGAAGCATTAATGGATCAAGAAATTGAGGCGCGCTTTCATGAGCTAGAGCAACCCGGTTCCGCGTTGGGCAAGGTGGCTGACGCGCTACCAGGCTTTGGTATCGTTGCTGCAGTTTTAGGGATCGTCATTACGATGGGATCGATTGGCGGTGATCCTGCAATTATCGGTAAGCATGTTGCAGCGGCCTTGGTTGGAACCTTTATGGGCGTATTATTTGCTTATGGTTTAGTCGGACCGATTAGTAATCGAATGAAACATATTGCCGAAGAAGAAATTAAACTATACGACGCGGCAAAAGCCTCCATTATTGCCTCTATGAATGGTCTGGCCCCACAGCTTGCCATTGAGTTTGGGCGTAAATCATTATTCACCCATGGCCGTCCTTCTTTTGATGAAGTGGATAGCAAGGTTCGTGGGCGCTAATATGGTGACGTTAAAAATGAGAGAGTCATGGAGAATTTAGGCCAACATAACATCATCATTAGGCGGATTAAAAAAAACCGCCACGAAGATCATGGTGGCGCCTGGAAAGTGGCAATGGCCGATTTTGCGCTTGCCATGATGGCCTTGTTTATTGTGCTTTGGTTAACTAACTCTTCTAATGAAGCAGAGCGCGAAGCGATTGCAGGCTACTTTCAAGATCCTCAAGCGTATGAAGATGGTCAGCGTATTCCTAGCCCTTATGTGATTGATTTGGGAGGCACTCCAACGACAGCTGATAATACCGCGGTATCTGAAACTCTTGATCCAGAGAAAATCTTGCAGGCGGAAGAAATTGAAAGCCTAGCAGAAGCCATTGAACGTAAGCGGTTAGAGCAATTGAAAGCTGAAATCGAAGCCAAGATTGAAGCTAGCCCAACACTAAGTCCGTTTAAAAATCAGATGACCATTGATATCACGACCGAAGGGTTACGCATACAGATTGTCGATCAAACTAAGCGCCCTATGTTTAATGCTGGCAGTGCAACGCTTAAGTATTACAGTGAAGATATTCTGTACGAGCTAGCCCCTATGTTGATGACGGTAGAGAATAAATTATCCATCACGGGTCATACCGATGCTGATGCCTACTATGAAAATAACCCAGAAGACGATGTGAACTGGGAGCTCTCAGCCCGCCGAGCTAATTCAGCACGCCGAGCCTTGATGGAAGCCGGTATAGAAAAGTCGCAAATCGCGCAGATCTTGGGCATGGGCGATACGGCCCCACTCGATATTAATAATCCAGAAAGCGATATCAATCGCCGTATTGCCATTGTATTACTGAATAGAAAATCCCAAGCTGGTATTGAGTCGCGTACTGGCGGCAGTGGCCCTAAGTTTATTAACGACAGCGAATCTGAAAATAAGGATGCGAGAAAGCCCGTTATTAATACGTCAGGTTCTCTTATTGAAGAGTTGAAAGAAGATCGTGAACGTCTTGATAATAGCTACGATACACCACCGAATGAAGAAGAAAGTTTTTGGTAGCCTGTATGCAGTCAATAACCAAAGGATACTGTCAATAACCAAAGTCTTCTGCTTTAAATAAAAAAAGGGCCTCTGATAAGAAGCCCTTTTTTATTTACATTATAAAAGTTGAATGGCTAAAAGCCCTTATCAAATTCACCGAGCGTCGATAAAATACGTTTATAACTATTAAAACGTAATTGACTGATCTTGCCTTCTTCTAAACTTTCGCGAATCGCACACTTAGGTTCTAGCTCGTGTTTACAATCACGGAATTTACAATGCCCAATCATGTCACGCAATTCTTTAAAACCATACAACACATCATCCGGCTCCATGTGCCATAAACCAAACTCACGGATTCCTGGAGAATCGATTAAGTCACCACCTGCAGGGAAGTGATATAAGCGCGCGGTAGTGGTCGTATGGCGGCCTTTTTTACTGGCGACAGACAGAGGGCCAACTTTCAATTCTTGCTTGGGTAGCAGTACTTGAATCAAACTTGACTTGCCCACACCCGACTGCCCAACAAAGACACTGATACGACCATTCAATTTTTGCTGAAGTTCTTCTAAGCCATCTTCTTGCTTGATCGACAAAGTCATCGTTTGATAACCCAACTTCTCATAATCGGCCATCATATTGTGCATATAAGGGCCAGAGATGTCATCGAGTAGGTCGGTTTTATTGAGCAGAATAATCGGCTCGATATTGCAGTTTTCGGCAGCAACCAAATAGCGGTCAATCAGATTAGGATGCACCACCGGTTCACACGCAACGACCAGCACAATAAAATCGATATTGGCCGCGACGGGTTTAATTTCGTTATAAGGATTAGGGCGTGATAGTTCACTGGCGCGTGGCAGAATCGAAACCACAACTCCCAGTTCATTCTTATCCATGCGATAGATGACTTTATCTCCCGTGACGAGGGAACCGAGATTTGCCCGCATGTGGCAACGACGGGTATCATCAAAGATACCTTTCTCGATGCTATCCAATGATTCGACTTCTACTTGCGTGCCAAAGTGCGCGATGATCATACCCTGTAATTCGGGGCCGAGATCATTGCCAGTTAGCTGCTCTGTAATGTCTGATTCTTTACGAGTCGCACGGTCGGTACGTTCTTGTTGAATCTTTTCGATACGCCATTTTTGACGTTTATTTAATTTTCTTTTAGCCATAGTCGCTATTGTCGTTGTTGGCCGCGGCGGACGCAAGTTGCTAAACTACATTCATTGATTAGGAGTGATAAAAAAATGAGTAGAACAGATACCTTGGTCTGGATGGACTTAGAGATGACAGGGCTAGATCCTGAAGACAATGTGATCATCGAAATTGCCACTATTATTACCGACGATCAATTGAATATTGTCGCTGAAGGCCCCGTCATTGCTGTACATCAGTCAGATTTCGAACTGGGGAAAATGGATGACTGGAACGTCAAAACCCATAACGGTTCTGGCTTGGTTGAGCGTGTGAAAACCAGCACAATGAGTATGGAAGATGCCGAAAAGCAAACCATAGAATTTATTGCTCAGTTTGTGAAAAAAGGCCATTCACCACTGTGCGGCAACAGTATTCACCAAGATCGCCGCTTTTTAGTGAAGCAAATGCCGCTTTTGGAAGAGTTTATGCATTATCGTAATATTGATGTCAGCACTTTAAAAGAGCTGGCGAAACGTTGGAAGCCAGCCCTTTTGCCAGGCTTTACCAAGAGCGGTTCGCACAAGGCATTGGACGATATTTTAGAGTCAATTGCCGAAATGAAATATTATCGCGAGCACTTTTTAGCCGAGTAATGCGGTTGAGCGAATAAAGAAGTAAACGTCTATGAAAGGATCTGTTTTAAATAAAGGCAGATCCTTTTTTTTACAGCGATTAGCAGGTTATGTTCTCGCCTTGTTATGAGCGAACATCTTAGCCAACAGCTCATCCACATTATCACTGCGTATCAATAAATTCTTATCTGTGGGTAAGACGAAGCCTTCTGCTTCTGAGTGGGCTAGCATGGCTAGCATCGGTGCAAAATAGTTATTCACATCCAATAACGCGCAAGGCTTGTTATGAAACCCCAGCTTCTTCCAAGTATATACTTCAAAGAATTCTTCTAATGTACCTAAGCCACCGGCAAAGGTAATAAAGCCTTCGGCTCGCTCAGCCATCATCGCTTTGCGTTGGTGCATCGTCTCGGTTACATGAAGCTCTGACAAACCATTATGAAAGATCTCTTTATCGTGCAAGTTCTTCACTGTTATCCCGATCACTTTCCCGCCTTCGGCGAGCACACTATCGGCGAGTACTTTCATTAGGCCAGTATTAGAACCACCATATACACAGGTGATTTGGCGTTTAGCCAGCTCGGCTCCGAGCTGCTTAATGGTTTCAGCATAAATAGGATTGGAGCCCATGTTGGCTCCTAAAAATACACAAATAGACTTCATAGTGGTGGTTGTACCGATTATTTATGGGGCATGCAGCAGCGCTTATATTTTTTGCCGCTGCCGCAAGGGCAGGGGCGGTTTTTTCGCGGCGCAATATCCGCATTTATTTCTGCGAGATTCTGCTGATAAAAATTACTTAGATAGTTGTACAGTTCGGGATGTTTCTTTTGTAGCATCTTTGGGCGTTCAAAAAAGTATTCCGATGATACCGCAAAGAACTCGGCGCTATTGGTGGCAGAGTAGTCATTGATATTACTATTGCCAAGCTCCACTTCATTGATTTTATGTTGAACAAAATCAAACCAAGGGGCACTGAATTCATACTGAGTCACACGCTCGGGGAAACCATCGCATTGGCCATCAGCCATATCAATAAGATGCACAAATTCGTGAATGCCAACGTTCTGTTTATCGCGGCTATTTTCAAACCCTCGGTGTAGGTCAGGTTTGCTTAATACCATCTTTCCCGACATAACCCCAGTGCCAACCATGCCGCTAATGCGAGAGTCAGGCATACCATATTGATACTGTTCGTTAAAACGAGAAGGCAGCAAAATAACATTTTCTATATTGAAGTAATGCCAGCCAGGGAAGCCCCAAACAGGAATGATAGCACTGGCCGCGACTAATAATTTGTCGTTATCAACCACCGTCACATCTTGACTGCCTTCAACTCGGGTTGTTGCCAAAAACAATACGCAGCGTTGCTCAAAACATAATTTGTCTTCTGTGGATAAGTTACGATAGAAGCTTACTTTCTGCTGTAAAAAAGAGCTCCACTGCGCTTGCCAAATCTTGCTATGGACAGCCGCTGCAGGTTCGTTGGCCGATTTAAAAAAGTGTTTAAACAGGTTTTGAAAGAAGAGTTTTAGGGGAGCAATTACTTTAGAAAATAGCACGCTTAATAACCATATACTTTTGAAAATGCCATAGCATCTTCAATTTTATTGTTCAACATAATAGTCCTAATTACTTTAGCTCTTTAATAAAAATTTTTGAATTACGCTGAAAGTTATACAGTGACTGCCGCTCTTGTGGCAGAGCTGAAATATCAGCTTCACTGAAGCCTCTTTCCATAAACCAGTGTGCAGTGCGTGTCGTTAATACAAAAAGATTGTTAATTTTTTCTGCTTTAGCGTGTGCACTAATCGCATTTAATAAACGGTCACCGCGTTGGCCAGAGCGATATTCTTCTCTCACCGCAACACAGGCAAGTTCTGCTAGGTCACTTGAATAGGGATACAAGGCCGCACAGGCGATCACCATACCGTCAAGTTCGATCACTTTAAAACGGTGAATTTCGGTTTCTAATAATTCTCGTGAGCGACGTACCAGTACACCTTGCTCTTCAAGAGGGGTTAATAATTCAAGAATACCTGCAACATCTTCGGTAGTGGCTTGGCGTAACAATTCATAATCATCGGCGGTAATCAAGGTGCCAGCACCTTCATGAGTGAACAACTCTTGCAGCAATGCACCATCGACTTTATAGCTTAATAAGTGCACACGATTTATATGCGCTTTAATGGCCGTTGACGCCGCAAGTGCATGAAATTTATGTTCGCCAGATAAACTGTCGATTATACGAGAGAGCTCATCTGTCGTAAGCTGCGAAATAACCATTGAACTATCCGAATCTGACTCTTTCGCAGTGGCAGGTAAACCTTCACTTTCGCCCATTAAAATCAACTTTTCGGCGGTTAACGAAATCGCAGTTTGAGTCGCGACATCTTCGGCTGCCAAGTTAAACATTTCACCACTGGGGGAATAACCACAGCTGGACAATAAAACGATATTGCCTTGATCAAGCTGTTGGCTAATCGCTTGTCTATCGATACGACGAACTTCACCCGTATGTTGAAAATCAACACCGTCGATTACGCCTTTAGGTTTTGCGGTCACGAAGTTACCGCTCACCACACGAATGCGCGCACCGTGCATGGGCGTATTGGGTAAGCCAACAGAAAGCCGAGCTTCAATATCCGATTTCACAATACCAATCGCCGCGCGCACAGCATTGAGTGCCGCTTGATCAGTAATACGTAAGTCGCCGTGAAACTGGCTTTTAATATTGAGTACATTAAGCGCTTGGTCGATTTGCGGACGCGCGCCATGAACAATCACTAAACGCACCCCAAGGCTATTAAGCAAAGCAATGTCTTGCACGATATGAGCAAAGTTATCATCAGCAATCGCATCACCTTCTAACATCAGTACAAAGGTTTTTCCTCTATGCGCATTGATGTAGGGTGACGAGTGTCTAAACCATTTAACGTACTGGCTATTATCCATAGTGATCTATCAATTATCTATCAGTTAACTATCAGTGATCTATTAATTCAATTGCTTATCTATTTGTTACATAGCAAATAGCGGCAGGTATATTAAGGTTAAGCAACATAGCACAAACTCACTTTGGCATTAAGTTGAGTTTCATTAAAGTATATAAAAAGCGTATAAATAATCGATTATTAAATCAGACTGAATGGCTTTTAATGCAATACTCATTAATAAATTGCGATAATAGTTCTACCGTCGGCTGAATTTGATCTAATGAAATAAATTCATCCAGCTGGTGGGCCTGATCGATTGAGCCTGGCCCGAGTATTAACGTTTCCATTCCCAGTTGCTGCATAAAGGGTGCTTCCGTGGCAAAAGCTACGGCATGCGCTTGGTGATTGGTTAGCTTTTCGGCCAGTTTAACTAAGTCAGCATTTTTATCGGTAGCAAAAGACGGCACACCCGGAAAAAGCGCTTCTAATTCAAACTTCACATTATGACGACTGGCAATGGGCTTAAGTCGCGCTTCCATTTCGGCGCGTAACTGGTCGTTATTCATACCGGGTAGTGCGCGTAAATCAAACGCCAATTCACAGCTGCCACAAATACGATTTGGATTATCGCCGCCATGCAGACAGCCAAAATTTAACGTAGGAATATCGATTTCAAAATCTTGATTATGATTTTCTTTCGCCAGCTGTAAGCGATACGCTTTTAACTCTGTAATCACATCATGCATCGCATCAATCGCGTTAATGCCGAGGCTAGGATTGGATGAATGTCCCGCATTCCCCGTGAGGCGAATGGTCTCCATCATAATGCCCTTATGCATACGAATCGGCTTCAGCCCAGTGGGTTCACCGATAATTGCGTAGCGTCCTTTGGGCCGACCTTGCTCAACCAAAACCCGCGCCCCGCTCATCGAGCATTCTTCGTCAGCAGTGGCAAGAATAATCAGAGGCTGTTGTAAATCGAGCTTTTTAGGATTGCCAAGTTGGTTCAGGATATTTTCAATGGCCTCAATCGCTAAGGCAAAAAAGCCTTTCATGTCGCACGTGCCTAAACCATAAAGCTTGCCATCGCGTTCGGTAAGTTTAAAAGGATCACTGCTCCAACGCTCAGGATTACACGGTACTGTATCGGTATGGCCACTGAGTACTAATCCACCAGGGCCACTGCCCAGTGTCGCAATTAAATTGTATTTATCGGGCTCGCCCAATCGTTCTTTGGGCACGCGCATTATTTCACAGTCAAACCCGAGTGGCGTTAACCATTCGGCCAGCAAATCAATCACGGCTTTATTGCTACTGTCGTATTCGGGTAGCGCCGAACTAATACTCGGTGCCGCAATAAGTTGTTGAAAGCGCGAAATAAGGTGTGACATATCCAGACTCTCTCGTTAATTCAGCGAACAATACTTTAAAATTAATATTTTAGGATGACTACGCCAAAATGCATCATGGTGAATTTTGACTTAAGCATAACGTATTTTGCCAATTAGGTAACAAAAGCGACGACAAATAGCGCTTATCCCAGTGGCCGTATGGTAACTGGCCCTAATCCGTCTTATTATTCAATGATGAATCATGAAATCGAATTAAAGCTGCGTTTAAATACCAGTGAACTGCCTTTATTAGAAAAGGCCTTAGCCAACAATCAATATATCAGCGAACCAACACTCAAGTTGCTTAATCGCTATTTTGATACCCCTCAAATGGGATTAAGCCAAGGTGGCGCAGCGTTACGCATTCGTCAGCAAGGCACGGTTGAGTTTAAAGACGGTATTGCCACCGGTGTAATAACCGATGCCCGTATTATTCAAACATTAAAAACTCGTGGCACCAGTTCGGCAGGTTTACATCAACGCATGGAGTGGGATTGGCCATTAACGGAAGTGAAACTCGACCTCAGTTTGATTCAAAACAGCGAGGCTCAAAGTCACTTATCCCCAAGCTTAGCGTTAGAGGCCATCGCGCCATTATTCACTACTGATTTTCAACGTAAGGTGTGGATGTATCAGCAAGGTGAAACCCTTATTGAGTTGGTATTAGATCAAGGTGAAGTCTCGACGGACGAACACCGCATTGATTTACTAGAACTCGAATTAGAATTGAAACAAGGCCAGCCGGAAGTTTTATTTCACGTCGCCGAACAACTTGCCAGCCAGTGCCCAGTACTAATGAGCGACATTAGCAAAGCCGAACGTGGCTATGGCTTACTCGCGCGATCAGCACATTATGTTGATATTAAAAAAGATTGGGTCGGAAAAATCCCTAACTTTGATGAGCAGCAAGATGTGATTAACTGCTTTAAAACATTCTTTTCGTTTCAATTATCCAGTTTTCAGCGCAGTTTAGAATATGTTATTTGGGATAGTCTGCAAGACCAAAACGATCACGCGACATCGCAAATTGTGCTCTTACAAAATTTGCTTTCCCTATTTGCTTATATTGACTGTTTGCCAGATACCCAATTATTACAGCGCCAGTTAAGGCAAGCCAGCGAAGCACCGCTTGAATTGTCTCGCCTATGGGGGCAGTTGAGTTTAGCCTGCGGACATTGGTTATTTAAATTATCGAATGATGATGCAACCTTCGAAATGTCAGAAAATGAAAAAATGTCGATGCGGTTACATGTGGAACAGCTAAATAATGAGCTGCTACCAAAAGGAATACGTTCATGAACTCAATTACAGATCGACCTGTTGCACTCAATGTTTTGCTAGACGATTTAAAAAAAGCGGGCATGTTAGATGATGATAACTATCAGTTAGGGCAATTTGCTCGCCGCAGTCAGTCTGAATTAAAAATGCATCCGTTTGCATTCGTTGGCAAACAAAAACTCACCAACCACAAAACCGGTGGCAAGCTCAGTGAAGAAAGTATTTGTGAGTGGGCTGCCGCAGAAAAAGGCTTGGGTTATTCACGTATTGATCCGCTAGAAGTAGACGTGGCCGCGATTACTTCTGCCATGTCGTATGCGTTTTCAGAGCGTCATAAAATATTAGCCATAAAAGTTAATAAAGAAGAATTAGTCGTTGCTTGCAGTGAACCTAACATCACTTCTTGGGTGCAAGATTTAGAGCATGTCTCGCGTCGTAATGTAGTACGTATTATTGCCATGCCGACCGAAATAGAACGCCATCGTGTGGAGTTTTATCAGCTAGCCAACTCCATTAATAGAGCGTCTTCACAGCACGACGGCATTAGCGGTATTCAAAATTTAGAATCCATGCTGGAACTTGGCAAAGCCAGTGCCCCAGATGCGAATGATGAACACATTGTTAATGTTGTGGATTGGTTATTGCAATACGCATTTGAACAACGCGCCAGTGATATTCACATTGAACCCAGGCGAGAACTCGGAAAAGTACGCTTCCGTATCGATGGCGTTTTGCACTTAGTCTATGAATTACCCGCGCAAGTAACCCAAGCGGTTGTTGCCCGAATAAAAACACTAGGGCGCATGAACATTGCCGAAAAGCGTAAGCCGCAAGACTCGCGTTTAAAAACCAAAACGCCAGCGGGTGAAGAGATTGAATTACGCTTATCAACCTTACCGACCGCGTTTGGTGAAAAACTCGTTATGCGTGTTTTTGACCCGAGTGTTTTAGTCCGAAACTTTGCCGAACTCGGTTTTAGTAAAGAAGACTACCGCCGCTGGAAAGAAATGACGACGCAAAACAACGGCATCATTTTTGTTACAGGGCCAACCGGATCAGGTAAAACCACCACACTTTATTCAACCCTAAAAGAATTAGCGACGGTTGAAGTGAATGTTTCAACCATCGAAGACCCTATCGAAATGATCGAACCTGCGTTTAACCAAATGCAGGTTAATCACAGCATCGATCTCGATTTTGCCACAGGCGTGCGCGCACTATTACGACAAGACCCCGACATTATTATGGTGGGGGAAATTCGTGATTTAGAAACTGCTGAAATGGCTGTGCAGTCTGCGTTAACGGGCCACCTCGTATTATCGACACTGCACACCAACGACGCCCCCACCGCGATTACGCGATTATTAGAATTAGGTTTGCCGCCGTATTTGATTCGCTCAACCACATTAGGCGTCATGGCGCAGCGCTTAGTGCGAATTTTGTGCCCGCACTGCAAGCAAAAAGGGGAAATAGATGATATTACTTGGAATGATCTTGTCGCCCCTTGGACGGTTGCCAAACCCGACAAAATATATCATCCAAAAGGCTGCCTAGAATGCCGAGATACTGGCTTTATTGGCCGTATGGGTATTTATGAAGTATTGCCAATGAGCCACGCAATTAGCAAGCTGATTGATAGTGATTCTGACCATCTAAAAATACGCAAACAAGCCATGAAAGAAGGCATGCATAGCCTCAAACTTAGTGGTGCGCAAAAAGTGGCCGCAGGCCTAACCACCATCGAAGAAGTCATGCGAGTAGCGCCGATGTCGTAATAAGTGAGCTAAAATCAACATTAGCTATTAAAAAATACGACTCGGTCATAGTTACTCACTCGAATAACGGCTAAGCTACACAGCAGTGTTATACATACATGAGAGTAAAATAAATTGCATAGAACATAACAATGGCAACAGATGTGAATACAGCGCCACCTATTATTGATTTAGAAGCTTCGGGGTTTGGCCGCGGTAGTTATCCTATAGAAGTCGGTTTTGCACTAGAAAACCGAGATATACATTCGTTTTTAATCAAGCCAGAAGAAGACTGGACGCATTGGTGCAAAGACGCCGAACAGATACACGGAATAAGTCGCGAGCAACTGAAAGCCGAAGGCATGTGTATCGAAGACATTGCCCTTAAGCTAAATGAAATGCTGCGTGGACAAACTTTGTACTCCGATGCATGGAGTTTTGACAGCTCTTGGATTGGACGTTTATTCGACAGCGCTGGAATCGTGCAGCGCTTTCGAATAGAAACCATTAACAAATTGCTGAAACCTGACCAAGTCGAATTTTGGCACCCTACCAAAGAAGCCGTACTACAAGAGTTAGGTTTAAGAGCGCATCGCGCCGGTATTGATGTGCAAGTATTACAAGAAACGTATTTGCGAATTGCTAATATGAGTTAGTTGTACGAACAG
>Ga0115551_1000164_pt1 | contig 45621 bp, 39 predicted proteins | sample COGITO_mtgs_1103_FD_87179 | JGI IMG/M metagenome (GOLD analysis project Ga0115551, IMG submission 87179) | Pelagic marine microbial communities from North Sea - COGITO_mtgs_110321 | ecosystem: Environmental > Aquatic > Marine > Epipelagic | place: Germany:Helgoland, sampling site Kabeltonne... | reverse complement strand
TTTTTTCTTATTAAATGAGGAAAGCGGCATAAACTTTCGTTATGCCGCCAGTACTTAAAAACAGTACTTAATAAACAGTGATTACAGACCAGCAGACTTAAGGCGTTTAGCTTGGTTTTTGTAGAGCGTTAATGGATCAGTCTCGAACAAGTGATGCACTCCAAAAATATGGTTGATTGCATCGACATGGTTCATATTGTAGGTAGTACCAATAACATCCCCCCAGTGTTGATCGCAACGTTCAACCAAACCATCGTTCTTACCGTTAATCACTTGACCCGTGAATAGTAAAAAGGCATCTGCGATATCAAAAGCATTTGTCCAAGAAGCATCACCACCCCAGGAGTAATAACGAACACCGTTTACTTTGGCTGAACCTTCGCCACAGCGTGACGTTGGCTTGCCATCAGGGAACGTCGCATTGAAAGCATTAGAGCGTTCAGTGGTCATAAATAAAGCGGCATCTAGGGCATTACTGGCATATTCTGGATTACCTGATAATGAATCAGTAATGTTTCCCATTAGACTCAAAGCGGTATCAATAAATTGAGCGGCACCGCCATCAACAGGCACAATACCAAAGGCAACATCAGCCACATCAGAACCAAAGTTCACTGCGTTTACCGTTGAAACTGATGCCACAAGATCTGGACGTACACCCGCTGCATAGCGAATAGTCGGTCCACCTAAACTATGGCCAATTAAGTTGAATTTTTGCGCACCGGTAGAAGCACGTAAGTCTTCTAAAATACCGACGAGTTGCTCGCCACGATCATAAGCATCTTCCCATGATGTAACATTCGGTGCGTATACTTTGGCGCCTTTTGCTTCTAATGCGTTACGTACGCCGTAAAAATAATCGATACCAAAAATACTATTAAAACCGGCAACACCATGCACTAGAACGATTGGATACTTTGTATTATAAGCATCACAATTGCTCCAACAGGCTGCATTGGCTTGCACGCTCATTAGGGATGCAGCACATAATAGCGCCCAGACTAGAAAGTTCTTTGATTTAGATATAATCATATTTGCTACTCGTCTTTATTTTTATAGTTAGTCGTTTTAGCAAAGTAACGTGGGTGCAATAGGGGCGGTATGGTGACAAGATGATTCTTGCTTTTTAACCGACCATCATGAACCTAATAACTCATTCACTAAACATCCATCCGATGTTCAATCCATGTGAGCTCGATAAAAAATGAATGGTTTTTGTGGGGTTAACCAACACCATTACCAAGAGTGATTTTCCAAAAAAAGTGAGATTATTATTTTAGTTTCTCAGCGTATTTTTTATTTGCACTGGTACGTTTGTACACGCACAATCTTTTCTGTACTATTTTTTCTTAAAGGTATCTTGCGACTTAGTCGTGTTTAGATCGCTCTTTAAGAAGCTTGTTCAGACTAGCTTTGGGTAAAAATAAAAGCTTGAAGGAAATGATGATGGCCAGCCAATAAATATGTATAGCGGCCTTATCGATAACAATTATTGAACACTTCAAAACACGATCAAGCATAAACAGTAGGCTCAGCTTGCGGTAACGGTTAAATGTTATTAATTGTTAATAATTGTTATGGATTGTTTTGAGCGTGATCTAGAAAGAAAACTGGGACTCTGCTCTATTATGATTCTGCTATTACGGTGGAGAATTGAGGCTGCACTCTAAATTGACCCCTTTACGTCGCACGCTAAGTTTTTATTTTAGTGTGGTCGTTTCTCGCCAGTAGCCACAACATCATCGCGGCGCCAATACCTGCAGTGCCTAATACCATTGCCATAATCATTATTTGATAACGTACCGCGATCAATGGAGAAACACCCGATAAAATTTGCCCTGTCATCATACCTGGCAGAGCCACAAGTCCGACGGCTAATAAGCTATTAATCTGGGGAATCATTGATGCATGAAACGCCGTTAAACGTGCTTTTTCAGCGTCAACTTCATTATGCAGTTCGCTATGGTAACGTTCGGCGGCCAGGCTAATCGCATTCATAGTATTAGCGAAATACATGCCTGCTAAAGGAATTAATAACTGCGGTTGAAACCAACTATCCGCTTTCAGAACCAACATTAATGAAATGGCTAAATGCAATCCTACCGAGCAGCCGAGGGCGATAATGGCGGCGGGTAAATAGCCCTTATGATGACGTACAGGACGAATAGCAATCCACGCGGCGACCAATAGCATGAGGGTTACAATGCCAGCACTGATCCATGGTGAAGGGTTTTCAAATATGCTAATTAATACATAGCCAACAGTAACCAATTGCACCGCCATACGAAGCACGGCAATGATGATCTCGCTGGGCTTGCCTTGCCAAGCGATGTAAATACCACAGACTAGAACGATGGGAATTAAACACCACGCAAGGTCGATCCAACTTATTATTGTCATGTTAACGCCTTATAATTTATTACTAGTGAGTATAAGGCGCTTCCATTAAATTTTTATTTTTTATTGCAGAATATTGGTATTAAATTGAACGTAAGAAACTGAGCAGTTTTTTCTTTTCAACAGCTGGTAGTGCTTTAAAATTATTGTTAGCCGTTAACGCTTCTCCTCCATGCCAGGTAATGGCTTCTTCGATGGTTGTCGCTCTGCCATCGTGTAGAAATCTTGATCCTTTAATTTTTTCAATTAAACCTAAACTCCACAGCGGTGGTGTACGCCATTCACTAGGTTGGGCGTCGCCTTCTTTCACGTTGTCATTTAGATCATGACCTAAATCATGTAACAGTAAATCGGTATAAGGGTAGATGACTTGCTTTGAAAGCAATGGATACTTATCTGAATTCGCCGTTGTTAGGGTTGGCTGGTGGCAGTCTGAACAACCGATATTGGCAAATATTCTTGCACCTTGATCAAATTCATCTTGATTCGAAATACGTCTTTCAGGAACCGCTAATAATGTTAAGAAATCATTAATTGCCGCCAGGGAATTATCAGATACTTCAGGGCTGCCACCATTTGGCTGATCATTACAGATCGTTTGTAGTTCAGTACAAGGCTCTGTTGGATTTAAACTCGTTGTTAAGCCCATGTCCTGCTGCATGGCACCAGCACTTTGATGTCTTAATGTTGGTTGCATCGCTTTCCAGCCGAAGCGGCCGAGCATTTTTTCTCCATTTATCGTGTGCCAATGCGCGCGTCCCGAAATACCATCAGAATTTAAATCTTGGACATCTTCACGGCTCAAAATGTCGTTATCAGAAACGAGGTCTAATAAACCAATACCTACTAACTGTGGCGATAACCTAGGCCCTAGATTGATACCTTCCGTTAAGGCTAATTGATGGGTGACCAGTGTGAAAATAGGTTTGTCATTTTCATCAAACGCCCAACTTACTTGGCCTTCACTATTACCTGAGGTTGCGGCTGTTTGTAGTTGGCCACCATAAAATGGGTCAGAATGACCGAAGGGATTACCTAGTCGGAAAAGTAGGCCCACTCCGACTTCACCATTGGCATTTAAGCTCGTAGCGCGTCCTACCGCTAAATGGCAATCACTGCAGGCCGACGTAATTGTCAGTGGGCCTAATCCATCGAGTAAAGGCCTAGTGCCTGGAGCGGCGGTCCATTCCGCAATAAAAAGTTCACGGCCTTGGGAAGCATTCGTGAGCCCGGTTAAATCTAGATCAGGAATGAATTGTAAAAAAGGAAAGTCCGGATTAAATTCTGCTGTTGCATTGCCAGCGTTGGGTAACCACGTGAGAGGTTCTTTTGTGATATCACTATTTTTAGCGTGACTACTGTCGTTTAAATTACAGCCTGATAATAAAATAATGAGGATACTTATTAGGTAATATTGTTTAAGCATTGGTCGGATTCTGGGAGTTATTCTTGATTGTATTGAGCATTATTTTGGCAATAATAATGGGGATTTTTTATACGGATAATCACACAACTGAATAATAATATTGAGTTGTGTGATTATGAATACATTAGCTTTCTGGGATTGATACCAATAAGGGAAGGCGATATGTCCATCTATGAATAGTACTTTCTCCGCCACCTAAAGAACCTTCAAAGCTCCAGCCCCAGGAGAAAACCGAACCATCATTTCGAATAGCTAAAGTATGTAGAGCGCCGTTGCCTAAGTCGGTTACGTTTTCCAAACCCAGTATTGGGCTATTAGGTTGCTCGACGTCGTCGTCAGCTTCTATTCCTAGTGTGCCAAACATGTTTTGCCCCCAAGGATAAATCTTTCCATCACTGCGTTGAGCAAAACTTTGGTTGCCATTGGCCCAAACAGCAATCGCATCATCAAACCAAGGGAGTAATAGTGGGGTTAGAATGTAATTATCCCATGTTTCACTGGTTCTCATGCCGATTTGGCTACTAGCGTTGAGGCCCCAAGCATAAACTTTTCCTGACTCTGTTAATGCTAATGTGTGGCCTTTGCCACTCGCAATGCTGACAATAGGTTCGTCAATAGCAACTTGAGTTGGAATATTATGAGCATCACTGTCTGTTGTCCCATTCGCTAGCTGAGCATAGTTGTTGCTTCCCCAAGCCCATAAACGTCCTTCTTGATCAAGAGCGTAAGAGCCAATAGCCGCAGAAACTTGCACTATGTTTGTCAGCCCGTTTACGGCAACAGGAGTGTCCTTATTATCATTTGTACCGTCACCTAGTTGTCCTTGAGCATTCCTACCAAAGGCTAATACGCTACCATCTGATTTTAATAGCAAACAATGATAGTAACCACGGCTGATCGCTACAATATTGGATAGGCCTGCAATTTTTTGTGGGCTGGTATAATCTGTGTCATCAACAATATCATCGTCCGCAATGCCTAAGCCTAGCTGGCCATTGTCGCCATCACCCCAACTCCAGACATGCCCATTAACATCCAATGCCGTCGATACATTCTGATTGAATGCTAACGAAACAAATTTGGTTTCGGTTAGGTCTACGTCATCAAATGGCGCTGATATTAGGGTCGGCGTGATAGGGTGGGTTGCTTCTGCGGTTGCTGGATCATCGCTGATTTTTGTAATGGCTCCAATACCTGCTTGGCCTTTATTATTTCGTCCCCAGGCATAGATACGTTCATTGTGTATGATGCCAGAATGAGCACCGCCAGCACTTGCAAGAGCACCAAAATAGAAAGTTTCTTCAAGAGTCACTTCATTTTTTGCAGTATCCGTTGCTACCACCGTGTAGGTATTTTCCCCCGGAGTTGCTTCTATCACTGCGGTGAATCGACCGTCGTTCAGCTCAGCGGTAATCGCGTTCTGACCATAGGTGATAACAACAGATTCTAATGCTGTTTCATCGGTAGCTTGGCCAGTAACGATAACTTTCTTTGAATGGATACCATGATTGTTGTTAGGAAATACGTTGCTAACCGTCGGCGCTATGGAATCGATGGCATTAGTAGAGTTAGTAGAACTTTCACCACCACAAGCAGATAACAGCAGAGAGCTTGTGGCTATTATGCCTAAGCTTAAATTGTGCAGTTTATTATTGAACATTTGATCATCATCTAGTTAAAATTCAGATGAATAATAATCTAAATGATAATCATGCGCAATTGAATATTAAGACAATAGTATGGGTTTTGCTATCAATTATAAAAACCCTTCATGCTCATACACGGTGCGTAAACTTTCTACTGGCATGCAGCCTGATTCTAAATACACTTTATGAAAGGCTTGATCTAAGGCAAGCGAGCCGAGGTCTTTTTTATTGGCGGCTTGAATATCTTGCTTCAATTGCCATACCAAACGGTTGCCTGTGAGGTAGCTGAGAGGATAGCTTTGCTCGCTGCTATACCAGTTCAATTCTGCTTGTACGCGGCCATCTGTAAAGCCTGTCGCTTTTTTCAAAAGCTTGGCAGCGTTTACAAATACGTCGTCGCTATAACCATTCTCTTTGAAACCAAGATCTAAGCCGACGTCTAAGTAATCACGTTCACCCGTCATAAAATATAAGTCGATACCGACGCGGGCTACGAGGCGAGACATTTCACGCTTGGCGATAAAACGTACTTCATCTACAAGATTTTCACTGATGTAGCCAACATCCAGCATGTAATCTTCTAGCATTGTCGTCCAACCTTCCGCATGTTCATTGGCTGAAAAAATACGACGAATAAAAGAAGGATGCTGTGCGGCGGTTGCAAACTGTAGATGATGGCCAGGAATACCTTCATGAATCATCATTACCGGAATACCCAACTCAGTATGTTCCGCTAGCTGATCTTCCTTCAGTGTGAGATATACTAAGCTTGTTTTTTTACCAGGACGAAGCGCAAGTGGTGGCCACATTGCACCTGCAGGAATCACAGGTTCCAAGAAACTTGGGGTTTGTAATAAGCGAATTTCTTGCTGCGCAGGTATCGAAAAAAGATGGCGTTGTTCAATGAATTCGTTGATGGATTTTATTTGATCTGAGTAATAATCCAATACCGAGTTTAATTCGCCATTTTTTATCTTAGCGGAAAATTTGTCATTGAGGTATTCATGCAAATCTTCGTTGCTGGTGGTTATATCCAGATCATATTTCTTACAAAGACGTTTATTTAACCCGGTTAATAGCGTTTGGGTATTCGCCATAAAGTCGCGTGCCATCTTAACCAACTCCACAGGGGAAAGGTTGATGTTACGTAGCGCGAGCAGTTCATTGACTTTGTCTTCACCAATATCAAAATTGATTAAACATTGTCGTCTTTTTAAATCATTAAGATAAAGGCCTAGAGCGCTATTACATGCGATTATTGCTTGCTGAAGTTCAGAGCTTTTGGGGTATTCAGTTTTCTCTGCCCAATTATAAATAGTGGCAAATAAATCGGGTAAGCCTTCACCTTGCTCAACTTCAATATCACGCCAGCGCTGAATGGGTTGAGTAATAACATCGGCTTCGACTTTTAAATAGGCTGGGGCTTGTTGTAATCGCGATAGAATATTATCTAAGCGTGCTTCTGGGCTTCTTTCGTCGTTCACAAAAAGCTGAAAAATACCTTCACTGATGCCATCAACACCACCGGGTTTTCGGCATCGTTGTGGTTGACCATCTTGTTCAAGTTCGGCAAAGAATATCTGTTGCTTTAAATAACGAGCCATTAGGTCGATATCAAGTTGTTGATTAAAATCATCCGTCGAGCAGTTTTCAATGACAACGAGTAGAGTTTTTGCTTGCGCAGTATCATTTTTTAACTGTTCTAGGCTGGGGTCTGCAAGTTGATCGAGATGACTATTATTTCCAAGTCCCATACTGGTATCTGGATTGGATAAAACGAAATTTTTGAAGTCTTGGCTTATAGAAGAAAAGTCTGACATGTACGCTCAACATTATTTGTAATTATTAACCACTAGATTCAGTTTACAAGCCTGTTCTAGAGGCATAGGTTTATAAAAATAAAAGCCTTGAATCATATCAACGTTTAAATTACCAAGGTAATCCAGTTGATCCGCTTCTTCGACTCCTTCCGCAACGATGATTAATCCTAACTTATGTGCCAGCGAAATAATATGCTCTACAACGAAGCCTGAGCGTATATCTTGTGGTATTTTTTTAACGAATGAATAGTCCAGCTTAATCACATTGACGGGTAAATTCTGAATGTAAGAAAGAGAGGAATAGCCGGTACCAAAATCATCAAGTGCAACATGAAATCCTGCTTTTTGTAAGTCATGACTAATTTCTATGGCTAAATTAAGATCTTCTAGCATAGAGCTTTCTGTTAATTCAAATTCTAGGTATTGCGGATCAACAGAAAAACGATGACAGCTTGTTAGTAAATCAGATACTAATGAGGGTTGATTAAAGTGAATTGATGAAAGATTAATCGATAATCTGAACCCGCTATTTATTTTGTAATAGCTGATAAGTTCATTCGCTTCAGACAAAATAGCTTCCAGAATGGCTTTTTCTAATTCCATCATTACAACAGGGTTATGTTCAACTACGGGTAAAAAAGTACCCGGTAATAAAATCCCTTTATCTGGATGGTCCCAGCGGATGAGAGCTTCTAAGCCTTGAATTTCGCCGCTCAGGTAATTTATTTTTGGCTGATAGTAAGGCACAAACTCTTGTTTCTTGATGGCTTTTGTAACCTCAATGATCAAGGCCTCGTGGCGACTCGCTTTTTCTAAAATCAATAAATTGAAGGAAGACAGTGTGCTTGAATTGATTTCTTTCGAGTGCTGCAGTGTTAATTCTGCTCGTGTTGTTAGGGTTGAATTGTCTAAGCTGAAGTCCAGTTTTACGGCCCCTGATCGCAGTGCGATGCAATCATTCACTTGAGTTATTTTGTCTAGCAGAATATTAATTTTTCGCTCGAGTTCGCTGAAGCGTTCTGCGCTGGCAATAATGGCAAACTTACCGCCATACAAACTATAAGTATGGCTGTATCTTAATGCGCAATCGGATAATAAATTAGCCACTTGCTGAATTAATAGATCCGCTCTTTGTAATCCCTGGTCTTTATTGATTTTTTGCAGGCCGGCTATGTCGATTAGCACAATATATAGGTTGTTTCTTTTTTTGATTCGGCACTGTTCGATATAAAGCATCATCGATGAGCGGTTTTTTAGGCCTGTTAATACGTCTTCAAAAGCGGCTTTTTCTAAGCTGCTGATAGCCGTATTTAACTTATTTTGTAATGCTCGATTCCATGCATACATCGAGGAAATAATAATTAAGGCCAGTATTGCAGGAATAAGAATGTACGTTAGCCAAGTACGATCCTGATGAAATTCATTATAAATAGACTTAGGATTAAAGATTGCTTGGCCACCAGAGGTTTCATTGAAGGTATCAAACATCGCTGCCCAGCGGTCAGGGCTTGATGATCCTAAAGGCACGTTATAGGTGTCAATTAGTTCAGCAGTAATCTTTGCTTCGTATTGCTGATGGCTCAGATTGTAGGGGTTGGGGTTTTTAGTCGGCATGCTTAGAATGTATGCAATCATTGCCTCTGGGTGCTCTAGTGCGTAATTCCACCCTCGAATAACAGCACGACGCATGGCGGCTACGCGTTTAGGATGATTATCCAGTTCATTCTGAGTGGTTGCGAGGTTGTCACCATAGAAATTGATGCCGTAGTCTTGTGGCCTAAATATGTCGACGTTATGCCCAAGTTGCTGTAACTGATATGGCTCGTTACTAATATAGCCATACATAGCAAAAACCGAACCGTTGACCAATCTATTAACATCGCCGTCATAACTCGATTTTTGATAATCTTTAGATGTTATGCCGTTTTTTAATAACATGGCCGCTATTTGGCCTGATATGTAGTTATTCGCTAGCATCAAAGGTTTATCTTTTAATGCACTGATAGATTCTGCTTTGCTCGATTCTAGTGTCATCACTATTTCGGGAGCATGCTGGAAAATAGAGGCGACTATAATAACGGGAGACCCAAGGGCCAAGGAGATGATTGCCTCGCTGCCTAAAACAGCATATTCGCTGGACCCGTTGATTAACTGATGTAAGTGATTGGTATGAGGGCCGCCTTCAATAAGGCTCACGTCATAGCCTTCATCGGTGAAATAGCCTTGCTGTTGGGCAGCGTAATAGCCCGCAAATTGAAATTTGTGGTACCACTTTAAGTGGATCGAAATATCTTCAGCTATCACCCAAGAAGAGCAAAGTGACAATAGCAATAACTGACAGAGACGTTTTATTTGGATCACTGAATAGCCAATAAAAGAGATAGATAGTTATACAATATAGCACAAAGCCAGTGTCTTGATTGATTTACCCAATGTTTATCGTTGGTTCGAATATGAATGCTTATTATTAGAAAATTTCTTAATAATGTAGTGACTAAGGGTGAGTTTTGGCGGTGTAATTACGCTTTTCTAAAGAGAACATTCAGACACGGCTGTGTTTATAGCATTGAGGAGCTTTGGGTTAGACTATCATTAACGAAGCACGCTTCTCAAAAATTCATTTAGTGTTGCATAGCGTTGTAAGTGAGGGTACAACGACTCATTCATTTAATGCGATTCTACGTGAGACAAATCGCTAAGATAAACATCGTATCAAAGTATGCGTATACATCTCGCTATACTGATTACATTAACAATATACTATTGGCTCATTAAGTACTTACTGCATAAGTACTTAATGAGTAATTTCAGGATTTATATGCTGTTCAAAAAAATACCCTCCTTTATTCGTATTCTTCTCGCGATGGTTGCCGGACTTGCAATTGGTGCCTATACGTCAACTGTATTTATGGGGGTGGATGCGATCGCAAATGCATTTGTGATGTTATTACAAATGACCGCTCTTCCTTATATATCGCTATCGTTGATTGTTGGAATCGGTGGATTATCGGCTACTGGGTTAAGCAGCACTTTTAAGCAAAGCTTGCTTATTTTGTTTCTATTAATTTCGACCGTTCTATTTTTCATTCTTTTGGCACCGATTGCTTTTCCTGATTGGACGACCGCAGAGTTTTATAGCGTAGAAACAATAAAGGTAAGTACTGAGTTTGATCTGGTGGATTTATTCATTCCTGCCAATCCATTCAACGCTTTTGCTAATGCCTTGATTCCCTCTATTGTCACATTCAGCATATTCATTGGGATCGGACTTATGAGTGTGCACAGAAAGAAACATGCATTGTTGCTGCTGGGCAATTTACAAACGGCTGTTGCGAATGTCAGTGTTATGGTAATGCGTTTTGCGCCTGTCGGTATTTTTTGTATTGGGCTGCGTGCGGCGGCTACCGTAAATCCCTCTGATTTAGACGGCCTTCTGGTTTATGTTGTAACGTCAGCAGTACTGGTTTTACTACTCGCGTTTATTGTATTACCTACAATGGTGGCGATTATTACGCCTTTTGGTTATCGACAAATAATGAAAGCCTCGCGTGAGGCTATGGTTACCGCATTTGCTACCGGCAGTTTCTTCATTGTACTTCCCGTTATTGTAGAAAAAACTAAGGTGCTAATTGCGCAACTGCATTCGACGAATAAAGACATTGATAAAGTCCCAAGTATTATTGTTCCTATTACTTTTAGCTTGCCCGTTGGAGGCAAGCTATTAGCTCTTTTATTCACCTTATTCGCGGCTTGGTTTTCGGGTGCTTATATTTCGTTAAGCGATTATGTGACCCTCATTGTCGTTGGTGTTCCGCAGTTATTTGGCACAAGTATTATTGCGGTGCCTAATTTATTGGAGCTGTTCAACGTTTCTGGTTCGATGTTTGATTTCTTTCTGGTTGCAGAGAATTTAATTGTGGGACGCATTGCCGCATTATTATCGGTTATATTTGCAGTGTGTTTACCACTCCTTGTGGCCACTAGCATGGTGAAAGGCTTCACCTTTAAATGGCAACAATTTTCCCGCAACGCGTTGATTATTCCCGTTGTTTGCATTGCCGCCTTTGTTGCAGTGAAGCATACGTTTCAATCGATAAGTTACCAATATGAAGGCTATAGTAAGTTTATTAATCGCGACTTTTTATATGAAAGTATTCCTACCACGTACTTAGAAAAACCCAGTGCTAGCAGTGCCAATGTCCAGCCGTTTAAAAGTGTGCTTGATCGGGTAAAGCAGAGAGGCTTTTTGAGAGTTGGCTATTTTAGAGATGATTTACCGTACTCATTTCATAATAGTAAAGGGAAGTTGGTTGGGTTTGATATTGAAATAATGAATCAACTGGCTGGAGATCTTGGGGTTGGTATTGAATTTGTTAAAATATTTCGTAAGGAAGCAGGCCCTTTACTGGCATCAGGCTATTTAGACATCACTTCGGGTGTTCCTGTGATTCCCGACAATATGAAAGAATTTTTACTGTCTTGGCCCTATAGCGATCAGCATGTCGCCTTTATTGTTAAAGATAAGCGTAGAGCAGAGTTTGTTGACTGGGAAAATATTAGGGATCGAAAAGATTTGATTATTGGTATTCCAGAAAAAGTATTCTATAAAAAAGCCGTTAAGGCTTATTTTACAAAGGGTAAAGCGTGGGAAATATCAACGCCAAGGTTGTTCTTCAAAGAAGAGTTTAAGCATATAGATGCTATGTTATTAGGTGCTCCTGCGGCTTCTGCTTGGACTTTGCTGAATCCAAGTTATACGGTCGTCAGCCCGAAACCTTTACTGCCTGCATTAACGATGGCATTTCCAATTAATAAAAATGATCAGTTGTTTGAGTTATATTTAAGGAATTGGATCAAGATGAAAAAGAGAAATAAATCTCTTGATCGATTATTTAGTTATTGGATAGAAGGTGAAAAACCGGCTTTATAAATAGTCTTTTGCAATCTTAGAATGATTTAAGATATAGCCATCTACAAGACTGTGTGTGTCAGGTAGGTGGCTGTATCTAAAACGGTTTCTTAAATGTTCTTAAGGCAGTTCTCTGCTTCTGCAATAACCGTATTTACTCTATTCGGTGTAAACGTATTGCTATGAATGCCTAGGTAAAGCGTCTCACTCATTTGATGAGCCAGTTGATGTACTTTCACTTTATCACTTTCTTTAAATGCACTGACGGCATGTCTGGGTAATACTGTAAATCCCAGCCCCATGCCCACGGGTTCTAAAATCAAATTAATTTGGTTAGAAAAACCAGAGCGATTGAATTGATTGCTGTTTTGAAACTCAGAAAAATTCACACTCAATAACTGACTCGCATGATAAGCCCCATCTGGATGATCGATAAAACCTAATGCCAATAATTGATGCCAGGTAGGCTGTGAAATGTCACTGGGTGTCACCAGTAGTAACTCCTCCTCTGCAATTGCTTTAAGACTTACATCACTCAAAGTTGATCGTGACGTCATGATGCCAATATCGACTTTATGCTCGGCGATTAGCTTCTCTATTTCACTATTAGGAGCAAAACGATATTCGATAACCAGTTTTGGGAAGTGTTTTTGCAACGCTAATAAATGAGGATACAGCTTAAGGCCAACACTGCCCGGTGATGCGACTTTGACGATGCCTTCGTGAGTAGGATCTAGACAAACTTGCTGTTCAAGGTCTGACAATGAAAGAATCAACTTGCGGCCTTCGTGGTAAAGGCGGTCACCAGCGGTGGTGAGGGTAAACCGTTTACCTTCCCGAATGAGCAGTGGCTGCCCTAAGTACTCTTCTAATTTATGAATGTGCTGACTCACTCCTGACTGGGTCATGTACAAGGTTTCAGCCGTGCGAGTGAAGTGTCCCATCTCAACGAGTGTGCAAAAACTGCGCAGCCATATAGGATTAATCATTACAATATGTACTCATAAGTATTTCAGATGATAATTTTACTTAATACTGCCTGTTTCGTAATCTAGATACAACATCAATGACAGAACAGAAAATAATGAGGAATAGAGTATGAGTAACACATATCCGCGCAGTTTTTCACACATCGGGATATCCGTTCCTGATCTTGAAGCGGCTGTTAAGTTTTATACTGAGGTTATGGGCTGGTATTTGATTATGGAGCCTACGGAAGTCGTAGAAGATGACAGCCCAATCGGTGAAATGTGCACTGATGTATTTGGTAGTAATTGGGACAAATTCCGCATTGCACATCTTTCAACAGGAGATCGTATCGGTGTTGAGCTGTTTGAATTTAAGGGGCAGGTAAACCCAGAGAATAATTTTGAATACTGGAAAACAGGCATCTTTCACTTTTGTGTTCAAGATCCAAACGTTGAAGAATTGGCTGAAAAAATTGTTGCTGCAGGAGGTAAAAAACGTATGGAAAAACCTCGTTATTATTACCCAGGTAAAAAACCCTATCGTATGATCTATATGGAAGACCCATTTGGTAATATCTTAGAAATCTATAGCCACAGCTATGAGCTGGTTTATAGCGAAGGTGCTTATTAAATAGTGTCGAGTATGGGTTTGGTGAATTGATATGTTTTTCACCAAACCATTATAAATCAACCTCTCTAAGTCAAGGGTTCTAAACTAGTCGTTAAACATCAGTGTTGATCTAAAATCATTTTGTTACGATCATCACTTCTTCTAACTTAAGTCCTGTTAGATCGTGAATAGTACGCCATAAATAATAGAAAATTCCCATCATCATTATCATGGAAGGAAGGGCAATCATCGGGTAACTATAGAGCGTGAGCTGTCCTAGTTCTTCATTAAATGCCGGTGTTCCAGCAGGGCTGATAACAATCCATTTTGCGAGTACGTAATTCATAATTGCTGAAAAAGCGAAAGAGCCTGCAATCAGATAAGTAGCCTTCATCAATCTATTTTCAAAAACTACGGTGCTATTATGGGCTTCTAATCTCAATTTTATTTTTTCTACATCCATAATCTCAGGCTTAAAAAGCAAAGTTTTGACTAAAGGGTAGGGGGTAAAAGTAGAGATTAATACGGCAATACCGATTATGGTTGGAATTGCCGCCTCCTTTATCGCTAGCCATTTGGTATCAAGTTCAAATAAGCCAATACCGCCTGTGAGTAAGATACTAACCAAGCCCAATAAAGCAATAAAGTTAAACTTGTTATATCTTATTAACTCAAAAACTCCCCATGCTAAAGGAAAGGCGAGCGCTGCAATGAGGCCACCGCTGGCGCCCAAATTATCGTCGCCACTTAACTTCATCAGTATAAAAGAGGGTAATACGATACTAACAACAAGATCTACCATCGGGCGTGGTTTATGAGTACGAGGGCTGTTCATGGTTTTGATTCTGCTTGTTTTATATTAGGTTGGAAAGGTTATAGCGAAAACAAATGAATACAACAATAGACTAAAAAAGATTACTATTTATGACAAAAGGCGCGGCGATTTTGAGGGTGACGTTTGCGTATTATGGACAAAAATATTAAACCTCGGAAGCACTGTAAGGTCAGTGCAGTATCCGAGCTTTAATCATCAGTATCGTACTCTGTATTCTAATCGTTCTGCGTGGTATCTGTCTTAGGCTTATGGGCTGCGGCTCTAGCTAAAATTTCAACATAAAACCCAGTCAATTCTTGCTCAACAGCTTCATCAATCTTTTTATTAATTTCAGAGGTGAAAACCTCTACTGCTGTCTCTTGCGTTGCTCCAAATTGACAATCAAATGTCCAATAGTCAGTACCTTCTGGCAATGCCTTTCTGCGCTCTCTACCAAGGTATTTCTTGATATCATGCTTAATAGAATCTACCAAGCGGGCAGTTTTAATTTTAGGGTGGGTTAACGCGATAGTCTTTTTCATGGTGTTCCAAGCTTGTATCAAAGATGGGTATGCATCCGAGATGCAAACTGCTGAAGGGCGATTAAACGAGTATTCTACATGGATAGGTTCAATATAACTGCTACTTTTCGTAATTACCTTGTTGGCTCCCCTTTTATAAGCTGCCAGTTCTAAAATTTCAATTAGCCGTGCCTGCTAATTAGACCTAATGTGTTGTGTCTAAGGTCATTATTATATCTTCAAAAATTTTGGCAATAGCAATAACAGAACTCCAACGATGACTAATAGCAAAGTACTCTGTATCAAATAGGGGTAAAGCATCAGTGTAATGCCTGTATATTTAGCGACAGGGTGTGACTGCTTTTTGCCATAAACAAAATAGCCAAACCCTATTGATCCAAAGAATATACTCCAGAGCATCATTGTCATGTCCATGTATATTTACTCACTTTTTCGCGTAATCAGTCGTCCAATGATCCTTCTTAACCGTGTGACAAACTAGCATTTTCTGCGGGTTTTACACAAGAATTGGCCGTTATAACGATATGGGAGGGTGCTTGATATAAGAATTTATCGGACTAAAGCTTATTTAGGCATATCTCTCTCTCGTTGCCTTGTAGCGTAATTATTCATGTTGTGTTTATAAGTCATTGATTTCCATCATATTCTACTTCTTATGGTTTAATGACAGGACTAAAAAGACAAATAGAATCTCTTCATACAAGCATTCATGTCAGGAGTGACCTAATATTAAGAGATATTTATAGGTTACCGCCAAGGTTCATTTTTAATGTTTGTAAGGTTTCTTCGTCCAAATAATTTATCCCAAAAAATGATGCGCGTAATTCTGTCTATCTACTTGAGCGTAACGTGTTTAATTACAGGTATGCAGTTTTTGACCGAATATTTGAAAACACAGAGTTCAATTTTAAAAGAACTGAGGCAGTTGGAAGAAACTGTCCGTGGCCCTATTTCTAACAGTTTATGGCAGTACAATCAGAATCAGCTTGATGTGCTTATTACCGGGCTGGTCAAAATGCCCACGATTGAAGGCGTGGATATTGTAGATAAGCATGCCCAAAATAGAATTTCTAAGCGATCTTATGCTCCGGATTCGATTCCTTTGTCAGTCTTTGAGACACAAACAGATTTATATTGGACGTTGCATGAAGAAAAAATATTTCTGGGGTCGCTCACACTTTATTCATCGTCAGAGGTGGTATTAGATCGAGTATTGTTTGGTTTTTCTTTAATTGCAATCACGGCAATTATAAAAATATCTATTTTGTTTGGTTTGTTCATTTGGGCTTTCGACCGTTATTTAGCCATCCCTTTAAAGGAACTCATGTCGCAAGTAAATGACGTTCAATTGAGTCAAGATATGAGTAAGCGGATTAATCTTTCAAATATTGAGAATAACGAGCTCAGTCAACTTCAAGAACATATGAATAATATGTTATCTGCCATTGAGGCTGACCAAAAAAAGTCACTAGAAAATGAGCAAGCCAAACGAAAATGGTTAGAAGATGCTGTTGCAAAACGTACTGAAGCATTGCAAATATCAAATGAAAAATTGAAAGATCTCGCAGCAAAAGATTCTTTAACGGGGGCGCTAAATAGAGGCAGTTTTTTTCAAACGGCACAACACTTACTTGTTCTTTCTCAGCGCCAAAAATCATGCGCTTCTTTTATTTTGATGGATTTGGATCACTTTAAAAAAATTAACGATACCTATGGTCATTTCGTCGGAGACCAGGTCTTGACTCATTTTACTCATACCATTCGAACCTTCTTAAGAAAATCTGATTTAGTCGGTAGGGTCGGCGGAGAGGAATTCGCAATATTTCTGCCTGATACTGCAATAGAGGGTGCTTTTCAGCTTGCTGACAAAATCAGGCAAGCTATTAGCAATTCAATATTAGATATTGATGGGAAAAAAGTAACTTATACGGTGAGTCTTGGTATTGATACCTCGGAATCAACAGACCTTTCAATCGACCAGCTATTTAAACGTGCTGATTTGAAACTTTATGGTGCGAAAGATAAAGGCCGCAACCGTGTTGAAAAATAGAAAATTAAAAGTTGAAAGAACATATTCACCTTTATGTATGCTTATTCTTATTTTTTTAGTAGGTAATAGTATGACGAAGGTGAGCTATGCGGAGACATTAAAAGTGTGTTACGACCAATGGGCTCCTATGACAATATTTCCATCAGCGGGGGACTCTGCACGAGGTGTTGTTATTGATATGTTGGATCAGATATACAGCTCACAAGGGTATGTGCTGGAATATTATGAAGTACCTCTGGCCAGAGGTCTGGATATGGTAGTGAAAGGTGTTTGCGATATGTTGCCTGAATACCTATTTTCAAAGAATTCAGAAAGAGGCTTTGTCTATGCCAGTGAAGAAACATTCGCATACACAACCGCTTTTGTTGTTAGAAAAAATGACTCGTGGCGTTATAGTGGCATTCAATCGATAAAACACAAGCGTATCGCAACGGGCCCAGGCTGGGATTACAGCTCAATGAGTGTCGATTATCAAAAGCATATTGATGATCCAAAAAATTCAATTTTTGTGGAAGTCATCGCAGGTGAGGGTGATGTCATTGATCGAGTATTAAGCATGATTAAAGACAGCCGAGTCGACTTATATGCGGATAACGAGCTTGTTCTTCAGCATGCTTTAAATCAGCATAACTTGAACGATCATCTTAAAATTGTGCGCCCCGGTTTAGAGTCTAAATTAGTAGAAATGCCTATTTTTTCACAAAAAATTCCTGTCGAAAGAAGGCAGAAACTTATAAGAATCTGGAATGAAGGGCGATTATCAATGAAAGGAGAAAAAGAAAGAGCATTTCTAAAAAAGTATAATGTTTCATTCGAGAAGTAGTGCTGAATAATAATGTGTAAAGAATGACGACCTTCCTCGTGGAGAGGAATATCGTCGTTTTTAGTGAGACTTTAATCTTTTTTAAAGCAAAGAAAACCAGTTAAGTGCGTTCAGCAAGACACTCATAACCGCCCATTTCAAACTCCCGACAAATCCATGGGCGTTGTTCATAAATGCTACATAGCATGGTCGCTCGATCTAATGCGGCGCACCAGCCGTCGTCTAAGCGGGCCATACTCATACTGCCCCATTTATCCTCTGCAATGAACTTTTCCGGTACACCTGTATCTGTAATTAGCATGACCTCTAACTGGCAGCAATTTGCTTTGCAGGTCGAGCAGGTGATTTCTTCACTCGGCAAGTTTACGAGTTCTATCGTCATTTAAAGTTGCCCCTAGTTAATTCCTGCTTGCATGGCACGAAGTTGATGCAGCTTTTTATAGCTGTCGATCAATCGTAAGTGCTTGTCTAAACCTTCCAGCTTCATACTGGTTTTGGTTAAGCCGAAGAATTTCACGTCACCGGTTATTGAGCCAACCACATTTGCCATCACTTCTTCGCCAAACATTCTTTTGAAATTAACAATGTAATGTTCAAGCTCTAGATCTTCATCGAGCGTTACTTCCAATACGGCATGCATTGCTTGATAGAACAAGCCACGCTCTACCGTATTATCGTTATACTGCAGGTTCATCTCTACCAATTCAATCGCTTCTTCTAATGCGCCTAATGCTAAGTAGGCCAGAATTTTTAATTCAAGTACCGTGAGCTGACCCCAAGCGGTATTTTCATCAAACACAATGCCAATAAGCGTCGGAATGTCGGTGTAGTTATCAATCTGACTTTCTTCTAAGCGCTCTACTAAGCTCGTTAGGGCGTCATTATCGAGGGCGTGGATATTTAATATGTCTTCGCGATACGCGAGTGCTTTGTTGGTATTATCCCAAACAAGATCTTCTACAGGGTATATTTCTGAATAATCCGGTACAAGGATACGACACGCAGAACCTAAGGCAGAAAACTCCGCGATATACGATTCCTTGCCTAGGGTTTCTAAAATCCCAAATAAGCAATCAGACTCTTCTTTGTTCGTGCCAGAGAAATCCCACTCGCAGAACTCATAGTCATGTTTGGCGCTGAAAAAATGCCAAGAAATTACACCTGTAGAATCAATGAAGTGCTCAACGAAATTTTCGGGCTCAGAGATTTCCATGCTGTTGAATGTCGGTCTTGGTACATCGTTTAGACCCTCAAAGCTCCGGCCTTGTAACAGCTCGGTCAGGCTGCGCTCTAGTGCGGCTTCAAAACTTGGATGTGCACCAAAAGACGCAAATACACCGCCTGTTTTTGGGTTCATCAGGGTGACACACATCACGGGGAACTGACCGCCTAATGACGCATCCTTAACCACAACAGGAAATCCTTGAGCTTCTAACGCTTTGATGCCTTCTACAATGCCGGGGTATTTATTAATGACCTCTTGAGGGACATCAGGCAATACAATTTCTTGCTCGATGATTTGTCGTTTTACCGCGCGTTCGAATATTTCTGACAAGCACTGAACTTTAGCTTCATTGACATTATTGCCCGCGCTCATGCCGTTGCTGAGAAACAAGTTTTCGATCAAGTTCGAAGGGAAATACACCGTCTTGCCATCAGACTGACGGATATAAGGAATTGAGCAAATGCCACGCTCACTATTACCCGAGTTGGTGTCGATAAGATGTGAGCCACGAAGTTCGTCTTCAGGGTCGTAAATTTCACGCGTATAGTCATCCAAAATTCCTTCTGGAAGTGAATCATCATCGGTTAACTTAAACCACTTCTCGTTGGGGTAGTGAACAAATTCACTGTTGGCAATGTCCTGACCAAAGAATTGATCGTTATAAAAGAAGTTACAGTTTAAGCGCTCGATAAACTCACCCAGCGCCGAGCAAAGCGCACTTTCTTTTGTTGCACCTTTACCGTTGGTAAAGCACATAGGAGACGCCGCATCACGGATATGTAAAGACCAGACATTCGGTACAATATTACGCCAAGAAGAAATTTCAATTTTCATACCCAGATCGGCCAATAGGCGGGTCATGTTGGTAATGGTTTGTTCCAGCGGCAGATCTTTACCCAATATGAAAGTTTTCGCTTCGCCATCACCTTGGCCCATCAGCATGGCTTGGGCATCAGCATCAAGACTTTCAACGGTTTCAATTTTGAATTCAGGGCCAGCTTGAATCACTTTTTTCACAGTACAGCGTTCAATAGAACGTAAAATACCAGCACGATCTTTATCAGAAATAGTGTCTGGTAGTTCTACTTGAATTTGAAAAATCTGGTTGTAGCGATCTTCAGGGTCAACAATGTTGTTTTGTGAAAGTCGAATATCGTCGGTAGAAATACCTTTGCCAGCACAATACACCTTTACAAAATAAGCGGCACATAATGCTGATGAAGCCAGAAAATAATCAAATGGACCCGGTGCTGAAGCATCGCCCTTGTAGCGAATAGGCTGATCAGCGATGACAGTATAATCATCAAACTTAGCTTCAAGTCTGAGGTTGTCGAGAAAATTTACTTTGATTTCCATTGAATAGCTTCCACCGTAGAACTTTTGCGCGATCAATTAGCGAATTGATCTTAATTGTGGGGGATTATCGGTTTTTTCGTCGCAATAGTCTTGGGAAGTTATGTAAATTAGCAAAATACGTGTTTAAAGCAGTAATGCCTCTTTTTTATAAGCCCTAGCATCGCGTTGTTGATTAAAGCTGGGGCAGCGTCTATTATTTTTTTAAAGTGTACGTAGTGAATTACGTAACACAGTTATTGCGGGGTCGTAGATATAAGTAATTACATTTCGAGTCTTATTTTATTCGTATTCATAATGGCGAATCACGTGTCATATGCTGGTGATAATAAGGTTAATTATAGTGTTCCTCCCTTCGCACCGTTTGACAGTTTCTCTGAAAGTGCCGAGTGTGCAGGTGCGGGTGTTCTGGCCGTACAAAAAGTATTTAACAATCTAGCACTAGAGCTAGAATTGGTTGATTATCCATACGCTAGAATTTTCAGTGCATTGAGAAGTGGCGATCTTGATTTGGCACTTATTTTCAAAAATAGTACGCTTGTGAATGACGTTGAGTATATCGGACCTTTGTCATTGTCAGAGGTGGTTGTTATTACGCAAAAAAACATCCGAATTCAACGTTACGCTGATTTGTATGAGCTGGAAAATATTGCAGTACTTAGGAAGATTCAAATTAATCAAAGATTTGATCAAGACCATGGGCTCAACAAAGTCAGTGTCGGTAGCCTAGAGCAAGGTGTTCAGATGCTAAAATATAATCGTGTTAGTGCGGTTATTGGCTCAAGAATAGGCCTTGAGTATGCGCTGCGTCAGCAAGGTATGGATATCAGTCTAATGGATAGTGCTCTTCATCTTGGAACTAAGGAGTGGGGCTTACATCTAACAAAAGAGTCTTCATTTATCTCTTTGCTGCCGTTATTAACAAAAGCCGTTCAAGACACTTATAAAAAAGACCTTATGTATCGTCTCTATCATCATCAAATAAAGCATTGCTTGCCAGCGATATAAAGCTTCAGGCTCACTGTGTTTATGACGCTTCTTGGCTGATTGATGGCGGGAGCAAGGTTAACGATTAGGAATCGTTTTGAGGTGTTAGGTTTAGCAAATGATCGTTGCTAAAGAGCAGACAATAAAAAAGGCCAAGCGATGTGATCTTAATAGAACAGGTCACTTGGCCTTTTTAGAAAGTGCTTATTTAAAAGCGCTTGCGACTACTTGTCGTCTGAGAACAAGTTACCAGCAACAGGAGCTGTTGGTTTAACTTCAGCGGCTACTGGAGCAACTGGCTTAGGCGCAACTACAGGAGCTGTTTTCTGAGGCTCAGCTATCGTTGTTGCTTTAGCAACAGGCGCTTTCTTAGCCACTACTTTTTTAGCAGGTTTAGCAGCAACTTTCTTAGCCACTACTTTTTTAGCAGGCTTGGCAGCAACTTTCTTAGCTACTACTTTTTTAGCAGGCTTGGCAGCAGGTTTCTTAGCCACTACTTTTTTAGCAGGCTTGGCAGCAACTTTCTTAGCCACTACTTTTTTAGCAGGCTTAGCGGCTTTCTTAGCCTTTGCAGCTTCTCTTTTAGCAGCTGCGGCTTCTTTTTGCTTAGCAGCCGTAGCGGCTTTCTTTGCTTTGGCGGCAGCTTTTTTAGCTTTAATCGCTTCTTTTTGCTTGGCAGCAGTAGCAGCTTTCTTAGCTTTAGCAGCGGCTTTTTTAGCAGCAGCAGCTTCTTTTTGCTTAGCAGCCGTAGCGGCTTTCTTATCAGCAGCGGCTTGCTTCTTAGCAGCAGCGGCAGTTGCTTTTTGCTGTTCTTTTTCTACAGCAGCAGTTGCTTTAGCGATTGTTGCAGCAGCATCAGCATCCGTTTTAGCGGTAGTTGCTTCTAATTTAGCGGCAGCGAAAGCTTCTTTAGCAATGACAGTAGCTTTTTTAGCATCTTCAACTTTAGCTTTAGCAACGTCTAGAGCTTTAACAGTTGCAGCAGATTTTTTAGCTTTAACTTTATCAGCGGCTTTTTTCTTAGCGGCATTTGCTTTAGTTAGAGCGGCAACGGCTTTAGTTTGTGCTGCTTTAGCTTTAGCTTGTGCTTTATCAGCATCAGAACTCATCTTCTGGCGCGCTTTCTCCAATTTAACTTCTAGTGCTGCAATTTCTTTCTGCAACAGTTCAACTGGGTTTAATACAGCTTTAAGAGTTGGGGCTTTTTTAGCAGCAACTTTTTTAGCAGGAGCTTTCTTAGCTACAGTTTTTTTAGCAGCAACTTTCTTAGCTGTGATTTTGCGAGCGACCATGGAATTTCCTCGAGGACTGACATAATAGACTTTTCAATTATACTTAGAAGCACACTACTATCCATTAATTTTGTGCAAGAAATAGAATTAAAATAACTTTTTTGCAAAAAAATATTTTATTTCATCTGTTTTGAACCAATTTGCGCTTCAATCCATTCCAGCATGGGTTGCCATTCGAGTGTGTCTTTATTATCACGTCGTTCAAAATCGGCAAGACCTAGACCATGTTCGGAGGCTCGAACGTAATGTTGTGTGTCACGAAAGGAGGTGATGAATGGAATATTTAAACTCTGTAGAAAGCGTTCAAGTTTCTGATAAATGAGGGTGTTTTTTTTCACTCGATTGGCGACGACTGCAATTGCTTTTGCATCGGTGCGATAAGCGCGACTTAATAAGACATCTCGAATAAAGCCCGTCGCAGCGCGAATATCAATTGCAGACGGTATTACGGGTATAACAATAAAGTCTGAAGCTTGAATCATGTCAGATAAAATGTGCCCAGACAGTCCGGCAGGCGTATCGAAAACGATGCGCGAAGTGGTAGAAGGAACACGTAAACTATAGCTGCGTGTTGAGTTAGGAGTGTGATGTTTAAATGCTGCAACGCCATTAATTTTTGCCAGGTGAGGATCGCGAGCTGATAACCAATCCATACTGGAGCCTTGGGGATCATAATCAACGATTGCAGTTTGTTCGCCCTGAGTTGCAAAATAGCTCGCGAGATTGGTCGCCATGGTGGTTTTCCCGCAGCCGCCTTTAGCATTGGCCACTAAAACACGAATAGGCTGTGTTTGGCTGACAATTCGTACGCTAGATTGTACGGGGTTTGTTTCTGGCTCGCTCACTGTGATCTCATCCATAACAATGCTGGTAAATTTCTATGCCTTATAATGTTTAAGCATAGGCTATAATATGCGGTGTTTGTATATTGAAAAGGAATCATGGATGAAACGCCCTATTTTTATTATGTGTGTATTGGTTGCCATTGCTTTTGCTGGACCGATGCTGATGAAAAAACCGGATGGCACACCGTTTATAACATCGCCTTTTGAATGGTTCTCGACAAATTTACAGGGTACAAAAAGTCATGACTCTCGCAGTATGACCAATCAATCATTTTATAAGTGGCAGGATGAAGAGGGTACTTGGCATTATTCTGATCAGCCCCAGGCAGGGGAAAAAAATGAAACCGTCACGGTGAATACTAACACCAATTTAATTCAAGGATTGCGAATAGATAAAAAGAAAGAGACGACTGCTGTTGCTAAGAAAATGCCAGAGAAGGCCGAAACTCCGTCAATACCTTTACCGATGACGGTGCCGTTAGATAAAGTGTCTAAAATGTTGGACGATGCAAATAATATTCAACAGTTAATGGATAATCGTAGTGATCAAATTGAGCAAGCGACTCGAGGTCGCTAGTTCAATTTACCGTGCGTTATTCAAGGTAAAAAATTCTGCCATTCGAGCCACCTGCAATATAGCCCTGCTGAGTAAAGGCAACATCTTCGATCAGAACACTGCTACTTACCCAATTGTTTTTAGGAATAGCCTGCCAAGTTTGTTCAAGCTTGGCTGTTTTACTCTGCCATAATTGAATTTTTCCTGCGCTGGATCCCGTTAATAGAAGTGAGCCGTCTTTATTAAAACGTACGCTGCTATAAAAGCCACTATTGATTGGGAACTCAGCGATTACCTTGCCTGTTCTACTGTCCCATAATCGGCCAGGATCACCTAAAGCGGAAGTGAAAACAAAACGGCCATCATTTGAGATTTCCGCACTGCGAACTTGATTACCATGTTCTAGGCGTTGAATTTGTTTACCACTATTTAGATCCCAAATCCGAACGCTGGAGTCGTCACTAGCGCTTGCAGCGAACTTCCCTTGCTTATCTATGCTGACGTCGTAAACGATGCCATCGTGGCGAAGTATACGCTTGATGCCTCCATTTTTAATGTCAAATAAAGTGGCGGTATAGTCGGCCATCGCTAATAAAGCATATTGGCCGTTGTTACTAAGGCTTATGTCGTGAATATCTCCAGGAGCATTCCATAACCAAACCGCTTCTCCGGTTTTGCTATTCCATAAGGCAATGGTTCGGTTGTCGGTGGTGGCGACAAAGTTATCTTCAGGTGAGAAGTCGCAGCTAACAATGCTGCTATTTTTTCCTTCCTGATGATTCCAGTTATACAGACGATCAAACGGCTGTAAGCGCCATAGACTGCCTCCGTGATGAATGGAGCCCGCAAAAGCAAAGCTGCCTTCGTGATTAAGGCAAAGAGAGTGAACACCTTGGCGAGCGAGTTCATCGAAACGTTCGGGTTGTTTGCCCGTACCGCAAGCGCTAAGTAGTAAGGTGCTGCATAACAAAGAGGAGAGTAATAATGGTGCTGACTTCATAGCCATCCCTGATAAATGGTCGAGTATGAAGTCAGTTTAGTTCAATTTTAGCCAGTGGCTAACGATCAGTCTTTAGCCTGCAACCAGTTCACGATGAACGTTATGCAACTTTTCGATTAGCTGGTCTTCAACTTCAAAGCGCTCACTGAGCATTTCACCTAAGTCAGACAGATCTTTGGTTAAGTCGGTAATTTTTTCTAAGCAATGTTCTGCCGTATCGTATTTATCGTTGAAGTCTACACACTGCTGTGTCATTTCTTCTAAAACAGGATATGCACGTTTAGCCAACTCGGTGCCACCGTCGTCATATTGCTTGGCTTCTTCTAGAAGTTGTTCATAAATCTCGAAGTGACCGGCTGAGCAATAGTCCATAAGGATCTGACAGAAAGCCTGAATTTTGATCGATACGGGAGTTTCTCGCGGTGAAAAAGGTTTTAAGGTATTAATACCGCAGAAAAGTACAATCACACCTTGGCGTTCATTCAGCCAACCGTCGATTAACCTATGCACTCCACCCCAACGTTCCTGTGCTGTTTTACAACCTTCTAACATACCCCAATTCCTTATTCTTCTTCATTCTGATTTATCCAATATAGTCAGGCTAGACATGCAGTTGCAAGCAAGTTTTTTCATTATTTTTGCTTGCAAACTAATTTATCTATGCTTGGTGGGTTTGCAGGCGTATTAACTAGGTTATTTAGTTATTTTCGTGCCTTCCAAGCGATGAAGGTACCGTAAGCTGAAGCGATAGCAAAGCCGATAAAGAAGACCATTAGCCAGGCTGGCATAGAAAGCCCAGCAAAACTCCATGAGACTTCAGCGCAATTACCATTGCCTCTTAATAATACGGTGACCACTTCCATAATAGGGAAAGCATCCAGCATGTATTCAAGGCTGGGGCCGCAAGAGGGTACTTGGTCTGCTGGTAAGTTTTGTAGCCAGTTATGATGGTGTGCGAGGTAAATGCCAAAGAAGGACGATAATAGTGTCCAGCCAGACGCGAGCAGAAGCCCTATTGGACGCTCAACCAGAAAGAAACCAGCTAAACAGCCCAAAGCAACCATCAGTGTGGCGACTCGTTGCATGATGCAAAGAGGGCAGGGTTCCATCTCTAGTGCAAATTGAAAATAGTAGGCACTGGCCAATAACGCAACGCAGGTAATGAAGCCTGTCATGCAAAGTAGTTTAAGGTTGATACGCATTCTTTTCCCTTTCTTCTTTCTGATTGTTAATACTGTTCTACTCTATAGATATCTATTGTGAATCTATTCAGACTTTGGAGTATTGATAATGTTCAAGTTTCTTCTGCCTTTTGCAGGATTAATCTTATTTTCTTTGGCTGGCTATAGCCAAGCCGAGGCCGCCAGCGAAACTAAGTATATCCATTTAACCCCGGCCTTTGTGGTTAATTATGGAAATACGGGACGCATGAAGTATTTGCGCACTGAAATCGCATTAAAAGTTATCGGTGCTCAAGCTGCGTCTGCGGTGACGAATCATCGACCGTATATTCGTCACAACCTTGTTCTGTTATTAACATCGCAAGACAGTGATATCGTTAATTCTTCTGCAGGGCGAGAAACTTTACGTAAAGTTGCATTGGAGGAGGTACAGGCCTTAATGATTGAACTTGAAGGAGAGCCTTTTGTTGACGATTTGTTCTTTGAAAATTTTGTGGTGCAGAACTAATTATCTGGCCTGAAGTTTCTAATGAGGGGGGCGTTTATAAAACGAAAAGGGCTATCGATTGATAGCCCTTTTTTATGGTCAGAACAGAGTGCTTCGTTTAGCGAGTTAGGTATTGCTTTAAGAAGCTAGCAAAATCTATTTGGTCTCCGGCTTCTATTTCGGCCTGCTGCATTAAGCTTTCTTTTGCCTGACGCTGCATTTGTTTATTCAGTTCTTTGTTGAGTGGCTGCTTAAATTCGGCCGCTCTTTGTTGCGCGAGCTGTAGGGTTAACTGAGCGAACTCTAAATCTTCAGCTTTCATTTTCGCTAAGTATTGTGCAGAAGGCGTTAGTGAATCGTCCTCCAGTTTTGCTTGCTGTTGCGCTAAGGCGTTGCTGTATTGTTGATTGCCTGCGGCTTCATCCATCGACGTTGCTAAGGTCGCCAATTCTGCTAACAGGTTAGAACCCCATTGACGTAAGCCGATCGACTCGCCGTTTTGACTTAGCGTTAATTCAGGATCGCGACCTTGCATAACGGAAGCATGTTGGTTCGCTTTAATTTCACGATATTCAGCATTATTGATGTTTGGACTATCGGCAAATAAACAATGCGTTAAGAAAACATCTAAAAAGTGGATGTGTGTTTCATCCATGCCCAAGGTTAGGAATGGGTTGATGTCGGTGCAGCGTACTTCGATATATTCAACACCGTGATTGGCTAAAGCTTGCAGTGGTTTTTCATCGCCATTACCAATGCGCTTAGGGCGAATATCACTGTAATACTCGTTTTCAATTTGCAGCAGGCTTGTATTCAGTTGCTTGTACTGACCATTTTCTTCTTGCATGCCAATGGCTTCATAAGCGGCAACCGGTTGAGTAATCGCTTCAGATAGCGTCTCTACATAGTTTTCAAGGCTGTTATAACAAACTATCAATTCGGCCTGAGCATTATTCTGGTAGCCCAAATCACTCATGCGTAATGATGTTGCGTAAGGCAAATACAGTGTGTGTTCTTTAAAGGTTTTTAAGTCGTGCTGTTCGCCGTCTAAGAACGATGAACAAACGGCAGGAGACGCGCCAAATAAATAACTTAATAACCAAGAATTACGACGAAAGTTGCGAATAAGACCAAAGTATTTGGCTGAGATAAAATCTTTGAGCTGTTCGGCATTGGCTTCTGACTGATTTTCTTCTTTATACATAAGAGGCCATAAAGCATCAGGCATAGAGAGGTTATAATGAATACCCGCAATGGCTTGCATCGTGCGACCATAGCGATGCCATAAACCATGGCGATACGCGTGTTTGAGTTGGCCGATATTTGAGTAACCGTACTGCGCAATAGGAATGCTTTCTTCGCCATCGATAATACACGGCATGGACGCAGGCCAGATCAGTTCGTCTCCCATATTTTGATAGCTGTATTGATGCAGATCGTGCATAAATTTTAGCGTATCTTTGGCGTTGTCAAAGACGGGAGTGATGAACTCTAATAAAGATTCAGAATAATCTGTAGTAATACTTGGGTGTGTGAGGGCAGAGCCTAATGCTTGTGGGTGCGGAGCTTGGCTTAAGTGGCCATTTGGTTCGCAACGTAATCCTTCTTTTTCAATACCGCGTTGGATATGCCCAAGCAATGAGAGCTGGTTTTGCTCGCGCAGGGACGTTAGCAACTGGGTATAATTTGGATTAGCCAATGGATAGCCTCAATATTCGAAATTGAAAAGAAAAAGCATTATAAGGGAATGAGTGCTTCGACGTAAGTCTAATCAGCGGCACGGACTGTGCCACTGACATAGATAATGCTTACTTTTATTTCTTACCTTTTTTGAATGCGGCGGCAAGGGCATCGGCCATGGCACTTTGTGCTTGACCACCAGGCTGGCTGCTTCCTTTATTATTGCCGCTATTAGAAGAGCCGGGGCCAAAGCTAGTTTTAGTGGTTTGGTTGCCGCGACGATTATTACGTTCGCCGGGTGTCTTTTGCTCGGCTTGCTCGTTGGCATCGTCTGACATTCTCATAGACAGTGCGATGCGTTTACGCTGTGCGTCGACCTCCATCACTTTTACTTTCACAATATCGCCCGCTTTTACGACTTCACGTGGGTCTTTAATAAAGGTATCCGACATGGCAGAGATATGAAGTAGGCCATCTTGATGGACACCAACATCGACGAACGCACCAAAGTTGGTGACGTTGGTAATTACGCCTTCTAATACCATGTTCAAACGAAGATCTTTGATTTCTTCTACACCGTCTAAGAAGGTGGCGAATTTGAATTCTGGACGTGGATCGCGACCCGGTTTTTCAAGTTCGGTAAGAATATCTTTAATGGTAATTTCACCCACCGATTCGGTCGCATATTGCGCAGCGTTAACGGCTTTCAAGAAAGAGCCATCACCGATCAAACTTTTAATATCACGGCCAGATTGTTTGGCGATTTCTTTTACTACGCCATAAGCTTCTGGGTGAACCGAACTCGCATCGAGTGGGTTTTTAGCATTATGAATGCGTAAGAACCCCGCGGCTTGTTCGAACGTTTTTTCGCCTAAGCGTGGGACTTTTTTCAAGTCTTTTCGGGAGACGAAAGCACCGTGTTCATCACGATAGCTCACAATGTTATTGGCGATGGTGGTATTCAAACCCGAAACTCGAGTCAGCAGCGGCACAGACGCCATATTAAGATCGACACCGACTGAGTTTACACAGTCTTCTACTGTCGCGTTCAACGCGCGGGCGAGCTGTGTTTGGTTTACGTCGTGTTGATATTGGCCCACACCAATTGATTTGGGTTCGATCTTCACCAGTTCGGCTAACGGATCTTGCAGACGGCGGGCGATGGACACTGCACCACGGATGGTCACATCGAGATTCGGGAATTCTTTTGCCGCTAATTCAGAAGCAGAATAAATAGAAGCGCCAGCTTCGTTCACCATGATTTTTTGAACTTTTTTCAACGCTGGGTTAGCTTTAATCATGTCGCCTACGAACTTATCGGTTTCGCGGCTCCCCGTTCCGTTACCAATCGAAATCAATTCGACGTTGTGCTTTAAAATCAGGGCCGTGATGATCTTTGCGGAATCGGCTAATCGATTCTGTGGCGGTGTTGGGTAAATTGTATCGTGATCAATCACTTTGCCTGTGGCATCAACGACGGCGACTTTTACCCCCGTACGCAAACCGGGATCTAAACCGATGGTCGCTTTTGCTCCCGCAGGCGCGGCTAAAATGAGGTCTTTTAAATTTTGGCCAAATACTTTAATCGCTTCTACTTCGGCGGCTTCACGCACATTGGTCATTAGCTCAGTTTCTAGGTGCGTTAATAACTTGATGCGCCACGTCCAGCGTACAACTTCGTGTAACCAGCGATCCGCAGGACGGCCTTCGTTTTTGAGATTAAAATGATCGGCAATCATGGCTTCGCAAGGCGAAGGGGTTAACTTATCGGCTGGATCGCCCGTGACAATGCTGAAACTCAATATACCTTCGTTACGGCCACGTAAAATAGCTAATGCACGGTGACTCGGAACGCTTTTAAGGGCTTCGTCGTGTTCAAAATAGTCGCTGAATTTTGCGCCTTCTTGTTCTTTGCCAGGTACTAGGCGAACAGATAACGTGCCTTCTTGTTTAAGAAAGTTACGCACTTTATTGATGAGGTTGGCGTCTTCGGCAAAGCGTTCCATTAATATGTATTTAGCGCCATCAAGGGCAGCTTTGGTATCGGTGATGCCTTGCTCTTTACCGGTTTGGGCATCGATAAAATTTGCGGCCAGCGTCTCGGGTATTTGGCTTGGGTCTTCTAGTAGCGTATTCGCCAATGGCTCTAGACCCGCTTCAATCGCGATTGCTCCTTTAGTGCGGCGCTTCTGTTTATACGGTAAATACAAATCTTCTAAACGGGTTTTGGTATCGGCATTTAAAATATCGCGCTTAAGTTCTGGGCTTAACTTACCTTGCTCGTCGATGCTTTTAATAATGGTGCTGCGACGATCTTCCATCTCACGCAGATAGCGCAGGCGCTCTTCTAAATTACGCAGCTGAGTATCATCAAGTGCGCCGGTGACTTCTTTACGATAGCGCGAAATAAACGGTACAGTTGCACCGTCATCTAATAAGGTGACAGACGCTTGTACTTGCTGAGGACGAATATTCAGCTCTTGTGCGATGCGGGTGAAAATAGAATCCATAATGTTTCTCGTCTTTTGATCTTATAAATCGGTATAAATTGTTGAAAAATAAATAAATATTAAGCCTGAGTATACTGACCCTAAGGGTGTTATTCGAGGATAAAAAGCGAATTTATTAGCGCGTATTGATCTAGTAAAAATTCCTTTTCTATTTGACTGCTCAAAGTGTGACCTGACTCTCATGAAAAAGACTTAAATTGTCGCTAATTGCCGTCTAATGATCTCTTTATTTTGAAATGCTGTACTAGTGTTAAATGAATAAGAGGGGTTAATTAAATCACCTCGTTCATGAAATTTTGTAGGTACTCACATGAGTTTAACTTTCAGCTCTGAAGATATTCCCGCTGCGTTAAAGCGCAAGCGCATTTTAATGGTGACTAATACGCCATCATTACGAGCATTGCATGCTTCATTTTTACGCAGCCAAGGTTTTGAGTATGTGTTTGAGGCGGGCGATGGCATGCAAGCGATTGATATGTTGAGGGTACAGCCGATTGATTTAATTATGTCTGATTGGCAGCTGGAGGAGTTATCGGGCCTTGACCTTTTGCATACCGTGCGAGGCAGTGTCGCGATGACGGATATGCCTTTCGTGATGCTCACCACGAAAAAAGATATGCCACGAGTAAAGTCAGCGATCGATCTAGGGGCAACTGATTATTTGATTAAACCGTTTAAGACAGCGCAATTAGGCATGAAGCTAGTGATGGCATTGGCGACTTCTGATTATGTGGCACCGAAGGCAATACGAGAAGAATTACGCATTCGCTCTATGTTGGAGTTGCCTGTGTTAACCGATCAGGTGGGCTTATTAAAAAGGGCGTGATGCTGTTGTCTATGAGTCGCTAATATTATGCAGCAGAATAAAAAAAGCCGTTAAGCACTAAGTTTAAATGACTCAGTGCTTAACGGCTTTTTTGTAGCTAAGTCATACCGTTGCAACGGTATGACTTAGCTTTCGCTTAACTACTTATTTAACTTTAGGGCCGGCCGCTAAGATAGCGTCAGATACGTCAAATTTAGTGAAGTTTTTAGTGAACTGGTTTGCCAAGACTTCAGCGGCGACAGTCCAGTCAGCTTCGTTAGCCCAAGCTTTCGTTGGGTTAAGTAGCTTAGCATCAACACCTTCAAGGCTCTTAGGAACTTCTAGGCCAAACATCGGTAGAGTTTCAGTTTCAGCATCACGCAAAGCGCCTGTCTGAATTGCACTGATTACTGCACGCGTTGTTGGGATAGAAAAACGTTCGCCGCCTTTACCGTTAGCGCCACCAGTCCAGCCTGTGTTCACAAGATAAACTTGAGAATCAAATTCAGTCACACGCTTCATCAACAACTCAGCGTATTCGCCAGCTGGACGTGGGAAGAATGGAGCACCGAAACAAGTCGAGAAAGTAGACTTAAGACCTGGAGTACCGCCCATTTCAGTAGAACCTACTAGCGCTGTGTAACCACTTAGGAAGTGGTAAGCCGCTTGTTCTTTAGTAAGAACAGACACTGGAGGAAGAACACCAGTCATATCGCACGTCAAGAAGATAACGGCTTTTGGCTCGCCACCTTTGTTTTCTAGAACGCGCTTTTCAACGTGCTCAAGAGGATAGGCGCAACGGCCGTTTTCAGTCAGGCTAGTATCGGCGTAATCAGCAACACGATGTTCATCGTCCATCATTACGTTTTCAACGATAGCGCCGAAACGGATCGCATCCCAAATGATTGGCTCATTCTTTTGCGAAAGGTCGATGGTTTTTGCGTAGCAGCCGCCTTCGATATTGAAAACAGTACCTTTGCCCCAGCCATGTTCGTCATCACCAATAAGGTAACGCTCAGGATCTGCAGACAAGGTAGTCTTGCCAGTACCCGACAAACCGAAGAACAAGCATGTATCGCCTTCTTCGCCAACGTTTGCAGAGCAATGCATTGGTAGAACATCTTTCTCAGGAAGTAGGAAGTTCTGTACAGAGAACATCGCTTTCTTCATTTCGCCTGCGTAACGCATGCCGGCTAGCAATACTTTACGTTGAGCGAAGTTGATGATGACACAACCTTCAGAGTTAGTACCGTCACGCTCAGGAACACATTCAAAGTTAGCGCAGTTCAGAATAGTCCATTCTTCTTTGTCAGCTTGGTTGAAGGTTTCAGGGCGGATAAATAGATTGCGACCGAACAGGTTTTGCCACGCTGTTTCAGTCTGACACTTAACGGGTAAGTAGTGAGCTGCGTCAGAACCTACGTGTAGGTTCGAGATGAAGCCGCCAGTTTTGCCGAAATATTCTTCAACACGATCCCAGAGGGCATTGAACTTGGTCGCGTCGAAAGGACGGTTAACATTGCCCCAGTCGATGGCGTCTTTAGTGCTTGGCTCTTCAACAATGTAGCGATCCATTGGAGAGCGGCCCGTACGAACACCTGTAGTAACAACGAATGCGCCGTTGTTTTGTAGGCGGCCTTCGCCACGTTCAAGTGCTTTTTCAACCAATAGAGGTGCAGATAAATCAGTATAAAATGTGGTCATATTCGTGCCCGAAGGGTCTCGTTATGTCAGTATCGCTTTTGGCCATACACAAATGAATGGTATTTACCGTCCAGATGGTAATTGGACGAACCCGTATCTTGAGGCTGCGGATTATGCCAGATTTTTTGACTTAACAAAACCGAGATGGAGCAAATGGCGGGTATCACTAAGAATGATAGTCGGCGTTAGATGACGGGTTTATGCTGGATCTTGTAGTTTTTTTTCAATACGGGCAAATATAGTAGGCTATTCATCCGTATTGGCATCAATTGGCCAAGGAAAGCCTGCTCTAGTGGTGACTAACAGCAGGATCTAAGGAATTAATGTAGTTTTTTTTCAGGAAATAATTCTTCAATTTGTGCTTTATTGAATGAGTAATGCTGCAGGCAAAATTGGCAATCGATGGCTACTTTGCCTTGTTCGACAATTACTTCCATCAGTTCGCTATAACCCAATTGTGCAATGGCGTTCCCCGTGCGCTCTTTTGAGCAGGTACAAGCAAAACGCAAGGGTGTTTCATTATATAAGCGCACTTGCTCTTCGTGATAGAGGCGATGCAAGATAGTTTGGTTATCAAGGCCAAGTAATTCGTCGTCTTTTAGCGTGCTGGCGAGGTGACTCAAGCGCTCCCAAGCATCGGGGTCAGCTTGCTCACTTGACGGCAGTTGCTGCAGCATAAAGCCGCTGGCGATTGTGCCATCACACTCTAACCAAAAGCGTGAACCGAGTTGCTCGGATTGCTTAAAGTAGTATTCAAAGGCTTCGTTAAGGTGGTTACTTTCCAGTGGAACAATCCCTTGATAAGGCTTTCCGACCGCTGGCTCCAGGGTGATCACGAGCTGGCCACCGGATAACTCTACGGTTTCAATTGTTTTGCTTTCGTCATAACGAGCAATTGCACGCAACTCTCCGGTATTGGTGGTTTCGGCTTGAATCAGAGTGACATCACCCGGTAGACGAACTTGCAGGCATAAGCGACCTTCGTATTTTAGGGTTGCGCTCATTAATGCACTGGCGGCCATCAGTTTGCCTAGCTCAATCTGCAGCGCAGCAGGATAGGTGTGTTTGGACAATACGGCGCTGAGGCTTTTGTGTAAGCCAACAATCTCTCCTCGAACGTCGGTTTGATCGAAGGTAAAGCGTTGCATGCTATCGAGGTTGCTCATATTTTACTCATATTTCACTTTGGTGCTTAAATTGGTGTATCTGACGACGCTCTTTTTTATTCGGGCGATGGTCAGGGGCAGCATTGGTATCTTTCATCATGCGCCGACGTTCAGTTGCGTCCATCCGTGCTTTAATACTATCCGCTGTTTCTTCATACAAGGCTTGGGCTTCAGGCGCGCCACGGCGTTGTTCAGATAAATCTTTAATAACGATGATTTTTTCATCGAAACCCTGTCGAATAGTGAGCTTGGCATGGAGATCAACGGTTTTACTGACCTTGCAGCGCTGACCTTCATAATGCACCTTGCCACCTTCGATGGCCGCTTTGGCTGTGGCGCGAGTTTTGTAAAAGCGCGCAGCCCAGAGCCACTTATCAAGGCGTATCTTTTTACTGTCAGTAGTGTGCTGTTTGCTCATTATCCCTCGTCATCTTTGTGCGCATCTTTTTCATGCAGCAGTTCGTCAAAATGATGTATGCCAGGGTGCTGACTGTCGGTATTAGGCACTTTTTGACTGTCTGGGTGAAAGATGGTCAAAAGGTGCTTGAATCCCCACGTTTTTGCGGATTTTAAGACCGCTTGGCTATCATCGATTAGCAAGGTATTTTCAATTTCAAACGGCTCATCTTGCTGTAGATGTTGCCAGAATGCTTGGCTCTCTTTGGGTTCTTGGTAGTCATGAGAGCTGATGATGCGATCGACTAACTTATCTAAACCTGTATGAGCCATCTTCAAATTCACACTGTCGCGGTGGGCGTTGGTGACGATAATGGCTCTTTTCCCTTGTTGCTTAAGCATCTTGAGGAAGTCTTTAACATGTGGGCGGTATTGAACTTTTTCAATGATATCTTGCTTTAGTTCTGCAACGGGCATGCTCAGGAGTTCACTCCAGTAATCGAGGCAATACCAATTTAAGGTGCCGTAGACGTCGTCAGATACTTGTTTTAATACTTGGTGCGCTTCTGCGTGATCAACACCGTATAACTCGGCGTATTTGGCTGGCATAAGCTGCAGCCAAAAGTAATTATCGAAATGCAGGTCGAGTAAGGTGCCGTCCATGTCGAGTAGCACGGTCTCTATTTGTGACCATTGCTCAATGCTATATGCCTGCTGAGTGTGCGCTTTTTTTACGGATGCTTGTGCTTGTTTATCTGTCATGTTGGAGTCAGGTATACTGATTAAATGTGTTTGTATGAATGAAATTAGAGTCTGTTTATTATGTCTGAAAAACCAAAAATCTTACACCAGCAAATTGTATCTAAGAGCCGTTTATTTACTGTTGAGGAAGTAGAGTTTAAATTCAGTAATGGTGTTGAACGAACCTATGAGCGCTTGATCGCAGGCGGTGCTGGGGCGGTAATGATGGTCGCGATGTTTGATGATGAGCATGTTGCGCTTATTCGTGAATTCGGTGGTGGAATTGAAGAATACAGTCTGACGCTTCCCAAAGGTGCAGTAGATTTGGGCGAAACGCTGGAGCATGCGGCTAATCGTGAATTGCAGGAAGAAATTGGTTTTGCAGCAAAGAAAATTACTTTTCTGAAGCACATGAGTCTGTCACCCAGTTATATGAAAAGTGGCATTGATATTTTTCTGGCTGAAGATTTGTATCCCTCGGTACTAGAAGGCGATGAGCCTGAGCCGTTAGAGTTAATTAAGTGGCCGTTGGCGAATTTACAGGAGTTGGTGATGCGGGATGATTGTAATGAAGGCCGAGCAATCGCTGCGTTGTATTTAGCGCGGGATTATTTGGATGGGAGGAAGGCTTAAGCCTGCCTCTGGTCTAGAGCATCGAGTCAATTAATCAACACAGCTGAGGACGTTGTCCAACTCTTCGACTAGACGTTCTAGTTTAATCGGTTTACTGATAAATCCATTCATGCCTGCATTAATGCAGCGCTCTTTGTCTTCCATCATAGCGTTAGCCGTTAACGCTAAGATAGGCACTTGATTTTTTGGAAAGCTGAGTTCGCGAATTTTTTCTGTGGCCGTAATGCCATCCATGATCGGCATGTTGATATCCATTAATATTAAATCAAATGTTTTAGCCGTCGTTTCATGTATTGCCAATTCACCATTTTCAACAACGGTTGCTTCAATGCCGAGTTTCGTTAAGATTTTACTGGCAATTTTTGCATTCACTTCATTGTCTTCCGCTAATAATACCTTGGCTTGGTAGTTGCGGATTAGGCCACTGCGCTTAATTCGATTTTCTATCACGCCTGGCTTCAATGGAACATGAAGGCTAAAGGTACTGCCAGTACCCAACTCACTTTCTACTTCAATAATACCCTGCATGGCGCTGGCTAGATGTTGACTAATGGTCAGTCCTAATCCTGTGCCTCCATATTTTCGGCTAGTGCTAGTATCAGCTTGCTGGAAAGCTGAGAAAATGTGTCCTACTTTCTTTTCAGCAATGCCGATGCCGCTATCTTTGACTTGAATTTTTAAGTCGTATTGATGGTTTGCTAGGCGCTCTCCTTGAACGCGAAGATCAATGCGTCCTTGATGCGTAAATTTAAGCGCATTACTGAATAAGTTGTTGAGAATTTGTCGAATTCTATTGGGGTCGCCGATCCAGAATTGTGGCAGGTCGGCACCATAAAAATACAATATTTGAATGCCTTTTTGTTTTGCTGCGCTGGAAAAAAGTTGGTAAACCTCATTGCATAATTGGTGCAGGTCAAAGTTGATTTGTTCTAGTTCAAAGCTACCGGATTCAATTTTTGAGAGGTCGAGAATATCGTTAATAATATTCAGTAAAGAATGAGAGGAAGAGTGAATAATATCGATGTATTGTTTTTTTTCATCATCGGTTGTTTGATCAAGAATCAGTTCGGCAGCGCCTAAAATTCCATTCATAGGTGTGCGAATTTCATGACTCATATTGGCTAGAAAAACACTTTTACTTTGGTTGGCACTTTCTGCGCTGCGTAAAGCTTCGCGAATTTGAATATTAGCTAATTTTAACGCTTGGTTATTAGCGACGGATTCAGTGATATCTAAACCGGTTAATAAAATTTCTTCGTTATGATTTTCTCTATAGTCATCGTTGTTGTCACTATCACTATCATTCGGTACTGAGGTGATGCGCCAATCAATGGTGTATTCTTTGCCTGTGATTGCGACTAAAGGAAATTCTGCAGACACGGTGCTGCCTGCTTCTGGTGTCAAATTTCGCAAATAATTATTGATTTTATGATGCGATCTTTTAGGACAAAAATGGCTAATAGGTTTATTTATAATGCTATTTTCTGAACCGCCTATCAAAAGCATGAACTGCCGATTCGCTTCAATTATTTTTCCATGTCTATCCGTTATAATTAATAGGGTGTGCATGGTATTCAAATAAGCCTGCATGCGATTACGTTCATGGCGTAATTCTACTTCCATATAGTGGCGCTTGCTGATGTCATCCGCTGAGATAAGAATATACGCTTGATTATTGTCTACGATGGGTTTGGCTCTCATTGCCCATCGACTTTCATCATCCTGTTGATTGAATGTTTCGTTGCCTTGGTGTTCTTGTATCAGAGTGCATTCGAAATCGATTAACGTTTTACTTGCGAGTGCTTGGCTTAGGTATTGTTCGACTCTTTCTCGCTCACTGCTTTTTATTAGATGGCGAATATTAACGTTTTTGCTATTTGGAAAAGTGGCTATAAAGTCACTATTACATTCAATAATTTGAAAGTTGGTATCGAGTTTTAAATACACTCCGAGAGCTCGTTTCTGTTTTTCTAGTAGGCCTTTTTTCTTTCTAAAGTTCGACCACTGACTGTATTGCCATAAAAATAGAACTAAGCAGAGGATGAGTCCAAGGGTTAAGAGGATAAGCATCGGTTTTTGAGTGGCCGTAATATAACTCTGCCGCACTGTAATAAGAGAGGCCGATGCAATCAGGACGGTTTTTTTATCTATTTGGTGTTTATAAAAAAGGGTGTTCTCTGAGTTTTCGGGTGCAGAGATAAATCCATCGGCTTGCTGCAGTGATTGTAAAATAAGGGTTTTGTTTAAATTATGGTCGTTGGGTTTGATGCTGACCAGCTCATACTGATTACGTATAATTCGGTAGAGTTTGAAATTTTGCTGATGTGCGAGTCTATCCTGTTGCCCTTTCGACATTTTGTTATTGGTAGCGGACAGTAGTTGAACAAAGTTTTTCAGCGATGCCTGTTTCTGTTGGTAGCTTTGTTCAAGGCCAATATACCAAGCCGCGCCAGTAAGAAGGAATACGCATAGGGCTAAAATAATGACGGTGTGAGACTGCTTGCCCATGATCTTATTCCTTGAATGGACGGAGGAATCGCGTTTCAAATTAACAGGTTATCTGCTAATTATTAAATCGTAATGGCTAAAAGTATAGAATGAATAGACTGGAGCGTCATTAAATTATCGAAATTGTATAGTTAAAACAACCAAGGTAAAACAATGGCGTGTAGCGCTGCGGTTAACGTCATCGCCATTGCCGAATAGGCGGCATACTCTTGGCCTAATTCTAATGCACGGCTAGTGCCTACTGCATGTGCGCAAATGCCTAGGCTCATTCCCGTTATTTGAGGGCTATCGAGACTTAGCCATTTTAATAACAGAGGAATAATGGCAGCACCAATAATCCCTGTCACCATAACGAACGCCGCAGCCAAGGCAGGAAGTCCTGCGGTTTGTTCTGCGATAGCAACGGCAACCGGTGTGGTGACTGATTTGCTTGCCATTGTCACCGTGATGACATCAATACCGATCCAGTAGTGAGTGAGTACAACCGCTACGAGTACTGTTGTAAAACTACCCAGTATAATCGCCAGTAATAGCCGTAAGAATTGTCTACGCATATTATGAAAGTGGTGAAATAATGGAATTGCTAAGCCAACGACCACAGGGCCAAGAAAGAAACTGAGTAATTGGCCGCCTTGCTGATATGTACTGTAAGGGGTATCTGTTAGCCAGAGCATCGCAATGACGAGAGCAAAGCCAGATAATACGGGAGGCAGCCAAGGGCTGTTATTGGTTTGTTTGTAAAGTTTTAAGCCCATTAAATAAGCACCTAGTGTGATCATTAGCCAGGTACTGGGAAGTTGTAATAGTGTTGTGATGATAGATTCTGAGGAAGCTAATTCAGAGGGCATTATTTATTTCTCCACCTGAGGACTGCGGCGGTGACAAGAACGCCTGGAATGAGGCTAAGTGTCAGGATAACAAGCAGCTTTAAACCATGTTGTTCAATAATCGCTGATTGAGTAATAAGGCCAGCACTGATAGGAATTATAAATAGAGGTAATAACGGCGCTAATGCGTTAGCTGCCAGTTCGATCGATTTTGGGATTTTGTTTCTTAAGATAATTAAGATCAGCAATAGAATCATGCCGATGATCGAGCTAGGTACGGGGATGGCAATCCAAGATTGGATTGCCTCTCCGAAAATGAGAAAAACTAAAAGAGCAAATAGTCCTACTAGCATATTCTCATTCTTTTGTTTGGTACGGAAGGAGAGACTTGAACTCTCACACCTTACGGCACTAGAACCTAAATCTAGCGTGTCTACCAATTCCACCACTTCCGCTTAGGCTGCGCATAGTATAGAGACTCCCTAGGCGTGTCCAGTACTTTAGTAGAATAATTTCACTTTATTTTCATTTTCATTCTGTAATGACATAAATTGCTTGAATTCAGCGGCCTCTAAGGCTGGAGATAAACTGTATCCCTGATAGCTGTCGATGTTAGCCGCAGCAAGGGTTCTAAGCTGATTTTTGTCGTCTATACCTTCGGCGATCATGTTCACATTTAGGCTGTGGGCGAGAAAAGAGAATGCCTTTAAAGAATTCCCGTTTTTACTTTTCGAGAGCGATGCGAGTAAAGGTTTTTCTAACTTGATCGCGCTGAGAGTATATTTAGAAAGTGAATGCAAGGAGGTACTTCCTAAGCCAAAATCATCAATAATAATGTCGACGCCCATTTTATTGAGCTGCGAGAACGTTTCGCTCAAGTGTTTTGGGTTGGTATTCAGTAACTCTTCACTGACTTCAAGGGCTAAGGTCTTCGCGGGCATGTCGAACTTAATCATCATATTGCCAATGCAATTAAGTAACTGCTGTGAGCTAAATTGGCAGGTTGAAATATTGAGTGTTAATAGTGCCTTTTCTTCTAATAGCCCTTGTTGTTTCCAGAGGCACCATTGCTGGCAGGCCTGCTCTATAACCCATTCGCCTACGGGGATTATTAGACCTGTTTGCTCCAATAATGGGATGAAGTCTCTGGGTCGTACCATGCCAACTTTAGGGTGAATCCAACGTAGTAGGGCTTCGGCCCCTTGAACTTTTCCTGTCGATGTCGACGCGATGGGTTGGTAATAGAGCTGTAGCTGCTTATCGTCTAACGCTTGCTGTAAGCCTTCTTGTAAAACCAGTTTATAGCGCGCTTGGGCTGTGAGTTCTGATGTACAGAATTCAAACCGTTGTCGCCCCATGTGTTTGGCTCGATAGAGTGCGAGGTCGGCTTTCTCAATGAGTTTGTGAGCGTCGTCGTGGCTATCTTCAGAAATGGCTATACCAATGCTGCAACCGATATAAAACTCGTGCTGTTGCCAGTGAAATACAGCGCCTAACGCGGTGAGAAGGTGTTCTGCAATGATGCCCGCGTCACGAAGATCTTTTAGGTCCTCAATGACAATGACGAACTCATCCCCTCCCAAGCGCGCGACGGTATCAATCTCGCGCACGGTCTCTTTCATGCGGCGGCTTGCTTCGCATAATATAGCGTCCCCGGCAGCATGTCCCCAAGTATCATTAATGGGTTTAAAGTGATCAAGGTCGATGTACATAATGGCGAGTTGCCGCTGAAAACGTTTGCTGCGAGCGAGTGCCATGCGTAAGCGATCCATTAAAAGTTGCCGGTTTGCCAAGCCCGTTAATCCATCGAAACGGGCTTTTTGCCGCATGCTATTATGACTACTGGTACGTTGAGTAACATCACGACAGTTTAGCAATATGCGTGAACCCAATAACTTACTAGCGCACACCTCTATGTAGCGAGCGCGACCATTACTATTTTTTGCCGCCAATACTTGGCCGCTGCAAGGCTGACCTTTTTCGCATAACTTATTGAGTTGGCGTTTGAGTGAGTGGTGCGCTTTATTGACAAGTTCAGGAAAAATATGATGCAGTTGCTTGCCGTTCCAGTTTTCAATTATGCTGGAAAGGCACTCAGCCATAGTGTCATTGATGTTTAGGATATATCCTTGTTGGTCAACAATGATTTGCCCCTCTGTTGCCGACGCGGCCCATGTTAGGGGGATGCCTTGATTACCTAATCCTAAATGATTCAAGAGCCAGCGCTGAGCATGGGTTCTGGGAAGTTGCAGTACGGATTGCTCGCTGGGCTCATCAGTAAAAAGCACGATTCGTTTGCCGCAGTCGGCAATATCGGGCTCGCGCCCTGCGCCATCCACAAGATATAACGTATCTTCTGTCGTCGGATAACTCTTGCTACTATGATCACTTTGGTGACGACCACAATTGACGTTGACTCGGGATAGTGAGGCTTCTAACCGTTGGGCCCAAATGTCATCTTCGCTGATGATTATACAATCCATGTATATGCTTCTTAATTAGAAAGGCTTGTACATAATAGAATTCATTTGTGGCTTTGCGAGTTGGCGGTCATAAAGCTTGTAATAAATCGTAATAAAGTAGTAACGATTTAGCAATATGAGCTAATCAAACGAAATAACTTAAGGAACCAAGGCTCTATGAATAAGCCTTTAGTAAGCCATAGCGTGATGGTTAATATCGCAGCATTTATCGTGATTATCGCGGGCTTAAAAGCCGCCACGCAGTTACTTGTGCCGTTCTTATTGGCGGTATTTATCGCCGTTTTATGTGCACCTATGATGATGTGGTTGAAGAGTAAAAAAGTGCCTTCAATACTATCGCTGTTACTCGTCGCAGTATTGTTTTTTCTCATCACTATGACTTTGGGTACCGTTATTGGCACAAGCTTGTCGGCCTTTTATCAAGACCTGCCTGAATACGAACAAAAACTACAGCAGCAGGGAGCTATTGCTGTTGAGATGCTGAATGGCTTCGGTATTGTTGTTGATGAAACAGTACTGAGCACTTACATCGACCCAAGTGCTGCGATGAAGATGGTTGCGACGGTTTTTAGTGGCCTGGGGGGCGTCTTAACGAATGCCTTTTTAATTTTATTTACCGTGGTCTTTATTTTATTAGAAGCTTCCGATTTTCCTGAAAAATTAAGACGTGCATTAGGCAATAAAACCCTAGCGCTTGATTATTATCAGAATTTCAGTGATTCCGTGCAGCGTTATTTGTTAATTAAAACCTTGGTCAGTATTGGCACCGGTATTGTCGTTGGAAGCACGCTCGCTTGGATGGGTGTTGATTATGCTATTTTATGGGCAATGATCGCTTTTTTACTAAATTTCATTCCCAATATTGGTTCTATTATTGCTGCGGTTCCACCGATGTTGATTGCATTAATTCAACTAGGGCCTATGAGTGCCATGCTGGTGGCGGGGTTGTATGTTGCTACTAATGTGTTGTTTGGCAATGTGATTGAACCGCGCTATATGGGGCGCTCTTTGGGGTTGTCGACCTTGGTTGTGTTTGTATCATTGGTCTTTTGGGGGTGGATATTTGGCCCCGTCGGTATGCTGCTTTCAATTCCTCTGACCATGGTGGTAAAAATAGCACTAGAGAATAGTGAAAAGAATCGCTGGTTAGCTGTTCTACTGGGTCATTAATCCCCTTTCTAGTATTTCGCGTAAGGAAGGGTAAAACCTTTCCCCTTATTTATTAACTCGCATTACACTCTTGTTTAGAAACTAGAGTTGTTTGGAAATCGAGTGCTTTAAAGGTGAGTTGAATGTATCAAATTTTGTTAATCGATGATGATTATGAGCTGGGTGAACTGTTGCAAGAGTATTTAGCAATGGAAGGCTATCAATTAGCGGTTTGCCACGATGGTGAGTCTGGATTGGCGTCTGCATTAACGGGTCAATACGATTTGGTATTGTTGGATGTCATGCTACCCAAGATGAACGGCTTTGATGTACTTAAACAGTTGCGTACTGAATCGATGTTGCCGGTGATTATGCTGACGGCTCGTGGCGAAAGTGTTGATCGCGTATTGGGCTTAGAGCACGGTGCCGATGACTATATTCCTAAACCGTATCATCATCATGAGCTTGTTGCTCGCATAAAAGCACTGTTCCGACGTATTGAAGCCGGCCAACCTAAGGTAGCGAATGCGTGGCTGCAGGTTGATGAGCTGAAATTGCATAAGGCGACTCGTAGTGTAAAGCTGCATGACGAAGACGTTGAGCTTACGGGTGCAGAGTTTGGTGTATTGCTAACACTACTGGAAAGTGCTGGTGAGGTGGTCGATAAAGAGGTCTTGTCGCAAAGTGCTTTGGGTCGCCGACTCAGTGCTTTTGATCGTAGCATCGATATGCATGTTAGTAATTTGCGTAAAAAGCTAGGTGAGAGAAACGATGGTAAGGCTTATATTAAAACGGTACGTGGCCAAGGCTATATTTTAGTGCAAGATTAAGTGAAATCAGGATTGTTTATTTTAGATGTTTTTTTAACTAGGCACTGCTATGCGTTGGCGTAATTCGTTATTTATTAAGATTTTTCTGTGGTTTTGGATTGTTGTTGTGGTCAGCATGACGGTGGCAACACTGTCTTTTCAATGGCTCCAAGATGATTATCATCGCCCGTTGCAGCTACGTGAGCAGATATTATTACAGCGTATTGCGGAAAATAGACAGCCTTTAAAGATTAAAAAACGAGGTTTATGGGCTCGGTTAGATCCCGGCTGGAATATTGTTAAATTTGAAGAATCTCAATTGAATGACCTTCCTCATGATGTGGCTGAGTTTTATGAGCACGCCGTTGCTGAGCAGCAATCTTTATGGGGGCAAGAAGATGGTTTTATGATGATGGGGCCTTTGGTTTACCGAGATCAAATTTATATTGCTGTCAGTCGTTATCATTGGCGACACTCTTTGGATGAAGGCGAACGCTGGTTAATTCCTTTCTTAGTCGTGGTTATGGTTTCACTCATGTGTGGGGTGCTTGCATGGCACCTGACGAGCCCTATTCGCCGCTTGCAAAAGGCGGCTAAAAAATTGAGTGCAGGAGATTTTGATATCTCCGAATTGAGGTCAAATTTGAATCGTGGTGATGAGTTGGGTGACTTATCGGTAGAATTCGTTGAAATGGCGGATTCTCTACAACGGCTACTGCAAAGTCATCGTCAGCTATTGCGTGATGTGTCCCACGAATTACGTTCACCTCTCACGCGTTTACAAATAGCGTTAGGGATTGCACGTAAAAAAGACGCGGGTAATACATTGCAAGCTGAGCACGATAGAATTGAGCGCGCTTCAGGTCAGGTTGCCAACTTGGTGACACAGATTTTAGATCTGGCCAAGTTGCAGCAAGAAGGCGAATTGACCACAGAAAAACTTGATTTAGTCAGGGTGTTTAAAACTTGGCTTCAAGATGCTGAATTAGAATTGGCAGCCAAGCATTTGACCGTTGAGTGGCAGTTAGAAAGTGAAGAAATGTTTTGTCATATAGATGCAATATTGATGCAGAGAGCTTTTGATAATGTCTTGCGCAACGCTATTCGCTTCAGTCCCGATGGGGGTGTTTTGACACTAAGTTTGGGTAGATCAGGTCAGCAGCTTATTTTTAAACTGTGTGATCAAGGCCCTGGAGTTAGTGAAGATCAGTTGGAAGATATTTTTGCCCCCTTCACTCAGGCAGATCAATCTAGAAGCCATGCTGGTAGTGGTTATGGC
>Ga0115551_1000142_pt1 | contig 48816 bp, 39 predicted proteins | sample COGITO_mtgs_1103_FD_87179 | JGI IMG/M metagenome (GOLD analysis project Ga0115551, IMG submission 87179) | Pelagic marine microbial communities from North Sea - COGITO_mtgs_110321 | ecosystem: Environmental > Aquatic > Marine > Epipelagic | place: Germany:Helgoland, sampling site Kabeltonne... | reverse complement strand
TATGCGATGTTTACAAGCTTGCCTTCACGCCTTCGATATCGATCGGCATAGAAAATCCAACCATGAAATCAGGCGCTGACTCTGTCATACCAAAGCCCACGTTTATATTAGTAATTGTTTTAGGTGAAATGCGCACGCCTAAGGCAAAGTTCATAATACCCGTTACCTGACTGCCGACTGTACTATTAATCTTGTTACGCCCACGCTGTAATACAAACTTTGTTTCATCATTATAAGATGCCTGAAAAGACACACTCAAAGAGACGTCGTACGAAAGTGAGTAAGCAAAACCCATAGAACCCGATAGCGAGCTGCCAGGATGAACTTCTTTCAAAATAGCGCCGTCACGAACTTGATTAAGATCAGTCTCAGGTATGTTATAACCATAAGTACCTGAGCCAAATAGAACAACAGGGTCTAATACTTTAGAAATACTACCACCACCACTGATGCTGTAATAACCAGAACCCGTCGCCAGGTTTTTATTAGGGTCTACTTCATAAGGGCTATCAGCGGTTTTAAGCTTTAAGGAACCAAATAAGGTTTTACTGATGGTGCCTGGAACAATGCCCCATGGCTGCCAACGAACGGTTCCGCTTAAATCACCCATCGCGTAGTTGGTCATATCCTCTTCCGTATCAAACTTAGCCACCAAAGGGATGCGACCACCAATGGTCACGTTGTCTAACAGACCATAATCCAAGCTAAACGAATTGGTAAACGTATGAGAGGCGGAAGGTGAAACATCTGCGCTCAAGATATTTGAAGAACCATTAGGATCGCCATTATTATCAAGCTGAGGAGCAATAAGCAGACTTAATCGCTGATCACCGTAATAACTGTAATCAAAGCTATAGTTTAAGCTCATTCCCCCTTTTTTTAGCAAAGAATAGCTACTTTCCGCGGCCTCAAATACTTCTTCAAGCGCCTGCTCGGTATCCGTGTCCGTGGCTTGCTTGGTTAATGCTTCTCTCGCCTCCGAAACATCTGCGGCCTGAACCAAAGAAGCACCGGTTGCACTAAGAGCGATCAATAATAATGATGAATGCAGCTTAATCCCCATTGGAATCCCTATCTTTTGTAAGTTCTTATTTTAATTAGTTACGCTTATAACGTATATTTTTACGAACACCGTTATCATACAAATCGTCAGTGCCACTCCAATAGATGGAGTTGAATTCATTATCGCCACTTTGGTCGTAAAACTTGCTGTTATCTGATGGGTAGTATTGATTACCATCTGCATTCAACATCGGCTCCCCGGGCTGAATTACTTGACCAAACTCTGTAACAGGTGCAGAAGTATCATTTCTAGCAATATCAAATTTGAAATACGCGTTGTTATTTAATGATGCAATTTTGTTATAAAAATTACCATCAACAGGCATTGCAAAATGAGGAAATTCTTTGAACGTATTTTCCGCAATAATATAGTCGGAAACATAACGTAAATCTTGTTCTTGCAGTTCCAAACCATTCGTAGGTTTGTGCCCGTTCGGGAAGACAATAAACAATACGTTGTTATCCCAAATTTCTAAAAAGCGATGCATGGTAAAACTGATATTACCCAATGCTGGGTCAGCCACAAAAACACGCCCATCATACACAGCGCGTACCACAACAAAGTGTTTAAAACCTGCGTATTCAATCGGTGCGATTGCGGGGTGATCGAGTTCCTCTAAATCAGACGCCTCAGCTTTAAAACCACCCGATGGATGACCCAGTGCGGTTACAAGGCGTTTCATGTCTAGTAAGGAAAAACCACGACGCTCAACAATACGCTCGGTTTCACCAAAACGCAGCAGTCCTTCCATTACTTGACGCTCTTGGAAGTTACGACCTAGATAGAAATCGAGCACGGTAGTGAGTGCTGCAGAACCGCAGCTATAATCGAAGGCTTGACGCACTACGTTATTAAAACGCTGAGTCGCCAGAGGCTCCACATTGATGAATACATCCTGCTGAGCAGGTTCAGTATTCGCAACACGGTAAACGATATCACCCTCTTGACGATCAGGCACAATAGCCAGCTCGTTAATAATAGAGAATGCGATGATAGAACCTAATAAAATGATTAGCACAGTATTTCCCCAACTCCCTGAGAAGCGTCTTGGATTATTATTTTTTTATACCTAAGACTTGCAAACTCATGTTACAGAAGTTTACTCAAAAGACCACTTATAATTACAATCAATTCGGGCATTTAGGGAATATTTACGTAGAAAAAAGACAAAATAAGCCAATACAAACAAAGAAGAAAGCATCGCTAAATATGAGTTTGCTGATATTTAATTTTCACACAGGTACGAATTAAGCCTGCCTAACAACTACCAATATTTGAATTATAAACAAACAACGCAGAGTAGATTAGCACATCTACAAACATAATTTACCGACATAAAAAAACCCGCCGAAGCGGGTTTCTTTATACTAGCAATTCTAAAATCAAATAATCACAAGTGATTAGTGACCATAGATACGCTGAGTCATACCAGCAAGGTTAATATTAGAAACCTTAACCGTACCAATTGAAGGAGAAGTACCAAACGCAATACCACCAACTTCTAAAGTACCATTAATTTCGCCCATCTGAATATAAAGACCAGCGCCATCAGCTTTAGTGCCGCCTTTAGCCCAAATAACTTGATCCATAGTTGCTTTAGTACCTTCAGCAGCACCATAGAACTTCACATCTGAGATATTAATAGCAGAACTAGTTGCGTAAAAATCAGATGTAGCATCACCAGCAGCACCACCAGCCGCTATAGCCTTAGCATCTGCTTGAGCACGAGTATAACCGAACATACCTACATCAAGATCCGTAATTTCAATAGAACTAGTTGAACGAATTGCAACAGAACCTTCAAATGCTGCAGCATCAAAACCACCAAACGATCCATTTGCAGCTTGAGCGGCAGTTGCAAGTGAGTTTGCACCCGCAAGGTTCATGATTTGGGTAGTACTTTCACCCAAATCAACTGTCATGTTTAAGTTGTTTACTAGCTCAGTAGTTCCACCAGTACCTTTAAGTGCTACAGCACTGAAATCGCCACTTGTACCACCGATTGCTAATTCGACTCCAGAAACAGCACTTGATACCAGCAACAAGTTACCTTCAGTATCGACGTCAATCGTCTGCTCAAGACCATTTACGTTATTGATAGTTAGATTCTGAATTAACACAGAGCCTTCATCTTTATATTCAATTTCACCAACAGAAATACCACTGCCAGCAATATCAATCTCAATAGTAACACCAGCTTGACCAGTAGTATTACCCATCAATGAATCATCCATTGGGGTAAGGTCAGCTTGAACTGCGAAAGGGGCTGCTGCAATTGCAGATACTAAAGCGATTTTTTGGAAAGTTTTCATGAGTGCACACTCCGTTATATTATGATTATGAGTAGTATTCCCTACTCTCATTCCCTAGGTAGAAATTGTATCTCAATAAAGAGCTACTCAATCTGGGAACTAATCATGCATAGTTCATTTTTATTGTTATCGTTTTACCCTGCTGTCTAAGCTTTAAGCTAAGATCAGAAGTTGCACAAACAATATTATGGGACTCTTTCTTTGTCTAGATATATTTCAACATTTTGACCAGTTTTTTTGTAAACTACAGACACATAGAGTTAAGTGTCTTACATCCTGCTAATTTGGCAGACTTTAACCTCCGGCAGGGTCACTTATTTAATGCATTTAACAAACATTCGTACCAATAAAATCATGCACCCAACCTCTTTATCTCAAATTGATTCTTGCCAGATTTTCACCGCTCTTATAAAGATGAGTCGCTCAGCTAACAGCCAATTGACGCTATCTGATATTAGCTTTCTTATATCTAAGCCATTTGATGTTGTAAGCTCCGAACTCTCAACTAAAAATAATAATGACAAACGATTTAGTTTTTTAAGCGCCAACCCTAGCGAGAGAATGAATTTTTATTGCTCCAGTGAAATTAAGACTTGGCAGCAATCTACTCAGAAAAATGCAGTAACTGAAGCAAACACCCCCTTCGACAATAACGCCGCTGAGTTTAAAGAAAAGAGTCAAGAATCAAGAATACCTTTCCATTCAGGCTGGATTGGTTATTTTTCTTACCCAAGGTCAACGTCTAACACCGCTCATAATACAGCGACAAACATACCGACCAAATCAATAGCCGAGTTCAATTACTACCCTTGGAGTATTTGCTTTGATCACTCACTTGGGCAATTTCATTTACTTGGCAAGCCAGATCAGGCCGCCAAAGAAGCGTATGCCTGGCTATTAGCCGAATTATCGAATCAACGCACCAACAAGCTAATCGCTCAGCCTCAGGCATCATCATTTTTGACGACTCCTTTTATTGCAGCACCCTTTATAGCAAGGTGGCAAAAAAGTGATTATAAAAAGGCCTTCGACCGAGTACAGGATTATTTATTAGCGGGCGATTGCTATCAGGTTAACTTAACCCACCCTTTCGTCAGTTCTCACTATGAAGGCTCCGCTATCGATACGATTCAGCCATTAGCGAGCGCTCTTAAACCCAACTTTGGCTGTTACTTTCAAGGTAAGGATTGCGAACTGGTAAGTATGAGCCCAGAGCGTTTCATGAGTATCAACAGCTCTGGAGTACTAGAAGCCAAGCCCATTAAAGGAACCATCAAACGAGGCGAAGATAGCGCTCTCGATAAAGCACTGATTGCCGAACTCAGTAACAGCGCTAAAAACAAAGCTGAAAATCTAATGATTGTGGACTTACTGCGTAATGACTTGAGCATGTCGGCCATCCCCGGCAGCGTTAAAGTCGATAAGTTGTTTGAATTAGAGTCTCATCCGAATGTACACCATTTAGTGAGTACGATTAGCGCTCAACTGAAACCCGAGATCAGCCCTGCAGAAGCAATTAACAGTGCCTTCCCCGGCGGTTCAATCACTGGTGCTCCAAAAAAACGCGCAATGGAAATCATTGAAGAGCTCGAAGTGCAGCCTCGTTCTTTATACTGCGGTAGCTTTGGTTATTTTTCCGATACAGGCAATGCCGATTTTAATATTTTAATACGCAGCTTAGAGTTCCGTGACAATACTATTACTTGCTGGGGCGGCGGTGGCATAACGGTAGATTCTGATTGTGACGAAGAGTACGAAGAGAGTTTAACCAAGATACAGCGCATTATGGATGTAATAGAAGGATTATAGCTGTGTAGGCTAGCCTTCAAACTCGCTAGTCGCACTAAAGTACGACCTACATTTTAAGGTTGCCCTTAGTTGTAGGTCGGTTTTTAGGCCGACAGAATTTTTAAAAACTAGCGTTCTATTTTAAAGCGTTAATTCTCTATTCGAAGCTTTTAAGAACTCTCTCTTAAGGTCTTCATATTCATGAACGGCTGGAAATTGTGGGAACTCTGCAATCACATTTTTAGGAGCTTTAAATAAGATACCCGCGTCGGCTTCGGCCAACATCGTAGTATCATTGTAAGAATCGCCCGCTGCAATCGTGCGGTAATAGATTGTTTGTAAGGCACGAATAGACTGGCGTTTAGGATCAGCCTGGCGCAAGTGATAGTTAATAACGCGACCTTCTTCATCTGTTTCTAGACGATGACAAAATAAGGTTGGAAAACCCAGCTGACGCATTAACGGCTGTGAAAACTCATAAAAAGTATCCGATAAGATAATCACCTGAAAACGCTCACGCAACCAATTAACAAACTCAACAGCACCTTCTAAAGGTTTAAGCGTGGCGATCACTTCTTGAATGTCTTGTAGCTTAAAGCCATGCTCATCAAGAATGCGTAAGCGCTGCTTCATTAATACATCATAATCTGGAATATCACGAGTCGTCGCTTTCAACTCTTCTATGCCTGTTTTATTGGCAAATTCAATCCAAATTTCAGGAATCAGTACACCTTCAAGATCTAAGCAAGCTACTTCCACAATACGCTCCAATTTTTGACGTTATTTTAATGATAATAAAATGCGTACTCTAACAGTAAATACGCTAAAAACAATAGAACATAAGAGCATTGAATTCGGACCAGTACGCTCACAGACCATTCTTTTAATTATATAAATATCAGCTTTAATTATTTTAAAGCATATATCGAATCATGCTAGGCTGCATTCACTGTGAAATAAGCCAAATAGAAATACGTCTAGCCAAAAGAAGACTAAAATAGCCTTCATCTAGACAATCATCTTGATAGAGAATTATACAATGCTTGATTTAACTCAAATCAATCAGGATTTCGCTGATAAGCGCCCTAAAGACCTGATCAAATACGCCATTGAAAACCATGGCAAAATCGCTGTTAGTTTCAGTGGCGCAGAAGATGTTATTTTGGTTGATATGGCCACAAAGATAGACCCTAACGTGCAGGTTTTTTGCTTAGATACTGGCCGCTTGCATGCCGAAACCTATCAGTTCATCGAAAAAGTCCGTAAGCACTACAATATTCAAATCGAATTAATGTCACCCGAGCAAGCCGCACTAGAAGCTTTTAGTAAAGAAAAAGGCTTATTTAGCTTCTACGAAGATGGGCATAAGGAGTGCTGTGGTGTGCGAAAAATAGCCCCCCTTAAACGCAAGCTCACAACATTGGACGCTTGGATCACAGGTCAAAGAAAAGATCAAAGCCCTGGCACTCGCACTGAAATTGCATTATGCGAAGAAGATAACTTCCCCGGAGTGGGAGAAGTATTATACAAGTACAACCCACTAGCGAATTGGACTTCGGCTCAGGTTTGGGAGTACATCAAGATTTTTGATGTACCTTTTAATGAGCTCCATAATCAAGGCTACATTAGTATTGGCTGTGAACCCTGCACTCGCCCTGTCTTGCCAAATCAACATGAGCGCGAAGGCCGCTGGTGGTGGGAAGGTGGTGACCACAAAGAATGTGGGCTGCATGCGGGGAATATTATTGGTAAGGGCTAAACTTAGGTTGCCACAAAAGAAAGGTTAACCATCGAGACGTAACGTTTCGCTGGTTAACCTTTTTTAATATTTTCTAGACTAGTGAACAGGCAATTCAATGTCTTTAAATAGCTCTTCCATTTCTTGTTTGTTGTGGCACTTAATGGCTTTATTAACCATATTACTTGTTAGGTGCGGCGCAAAGCGCTCGATGAAATCGTACATATAACCACGTAAGAACGTTCCTTTGCGAAAGCCTATTTGCGTGATACTCGACGCAAACAAATGACTCGCATCAATTGCGACAAGATCGTCATCCAACTCATCATCAATCGCCATCGTCGCAACAATTCCTATTCCTACCCCTAAGCGCACATAAGTTTTAATAACATCCGCATCAGCGGCGGTAAAGACAACTCTTGGCGTTAAGTTACGACTTTTAAATGCCTCATCCAGCTTAGATCGCCCGGTAAAGCCGAATACATAGGTAACTAAGGGATAAGCTGCGACTTCTTCTAATGTTGGTGCTGAATGACCTGCCAGCGGATGTCCTTTAGGAACCAAGATGCTTCGATTCCAGCGATAGCAAGGCATCATAATTAGATCCCCGAATGACTCCATTGCTTCGGTTGCTATTGCGAAATCAACCCCACCATTGGCGGCCATCTCAGCGATCTGCATCGGCGTTCCTTGATGCATATGCAAAGAAACATCGGGAAATTTGCCCATAAAGCTCTCAATGACACTGGGCAGTGCATAGCGCGCCTGAGTATGGGTTGTTGATATTGAGAGGCTGCCTTTCGTTTCATCACTAAATTCTTGTGCAACTTGTTTAATACTTTCGACTTTTCGCAGAATTTCTCCCGCTACTTTTAAAATCGACTCCCCGGCAGGTGTAATACGAGTGAGATGTTTTCCGCTACGAGCAAAAATCTCAACCCCCAACTCATCTTCCAATAAACGTATCTGCTTACTGATGCCAGGCTGCGAGGTATAGAGCACTTGGGCCGTCGCAGAAACGTTTAAATCGTGATGAGCGACCTCCCAAATGTAACGCAATTGCTGCAGCTTCATATTTCCTCCACACCTCAACCTTCAAAAAAGTTATAAAAATATAAATAAATATTCCTTTCCAGAATAGCTGGAAACGTATAATTTACCAGCCTTTCTCTTTCCTTAGACTCTTAAATAGTAGTTTAGACTATATTCATGGATATTTTGTTATATATATTAGCGGGTGCCTCCGTTGGCTTTATCGTAGGCATTACCGGCATTGGTGGTGGTGCTTTAATGACCCCTCTTCTTTTATTGTTCGGTTTTCCGCCCAATATCGCTGTGGGTACTGATTTAATGTACGCCTCCCTAACCAAAGCCAGTGGTGTTTACAGTCATCACAAGCAAAAGCATGTCGAGTGGAAACTGGTTAAATTACTAGCTTTGGGGAGTCTTCCCGCGGCATTAATTACAGGATATTCACTGCAAAGCGTATTTGAAGATTCAGCCAGCTATGAAGCCATTATAAAAAACAGCTTAGGCTTTATGCTGCTCCTAACTGCTTTTGTGGTTATCTTCAGAAATCAATTACAGCGCCTTACAATGAGAAGTAAAAGTGTTAATAATGAGAAGTTTCGCGATGTATTAACGTTCGCAATGGGGATCGTATTAGGCGTATTAGTGACCCTAACCTCTGTTGGTGCAGGCGCGATTGGAACCGCAGTTTTGATGCTTTTATATCCTGCACTTCGTTCTTCTCACGTTGTAGGAACAGATATAGCTCATGCCGTTCCTTTAACGGCCTGTGCAGGCCTTGTCCATATGGCATTAGGCAATGTTGATTTTGGGTTATTATTCGCGCTATTGGTCGGTTCTATTCCAGCAATTCAGCTAGGCAGTAAAGTTTCTCATCACCTACCTGATTCAGTATTAAAGCCATTATTGGCCAGTATTCTATTTTTCTTAGGTGCGAAATACGCTTTCTTTAGCTAGTACTATTTTAAAACGGCAAGGCCTCTCAAAAAGAAATCATTTAAGCGCTACAGCATGCGCCGTAGAGAGTCTTTATTAGCTATTCCCAACTGGCTATTAACACGTGCCAATGGCACCATTAACACAGGCACTGAGCTTCTTTGCAAAACCTTAGAAGCTACGGAGCCTAAACCCCCAATCACTTCACCATGCTCTCCATGCGTTCCCATTACAATCATATCAATATGATGATCATCAACATATTCTAGAATAGCTTCTGCTGGCTGCCCTCTAACCACATTAATTTCTCCTAAAAATGACTCATCATCATCTCCAGCAAACTCTGAGGCCATGGTATCCGAAATGCGCTCTTTAATGGTTTTCATCACGTCATAAACCCCCTCTTTGCGCAAATGATCAAGATCTTCAGGGGGTAAAAAAATATCAAGTATTGATTCAGCAAATATTCCCATAGGCTCAATAACATGAATAATATCGACCTTGGCGCCAAACTGTTTCGATAATTCTAAGGCGTGACATAATACATATGGACCCAATACACCCAGGTCTGTGGCAAATACTATTTTTTTTATCATCTCGCTAGCCTACTACTCATTCAGGCAAATTTAACGTATTGGGCGGTTGCAACCTCCCGACTTCTATTTTGATCATAGCAGTGGATTTAACACTTGTTCTTTTAGCTTACAAAAACCTACATTCCTGTCCTATTCATTGCTTACTAAAAAAGGACTCTATATTTTCTGGCAGCTCACTCAATTAAGCCTATTCTTAATACTATAAATTTTAAGGAGGTCTGCATGAATATCGAGACAAATAAGGAAAGCTGTAATAACGAGGAGTGGCTGAATGTTGATGAGGTCTCTAAAGAACTGACATTAAAACCCGTTACTGTAAAGCGCTACGCTCGCGAAGGATTGTTAAACGGTCAGCAAGAAAAAACAGAGTGGCGCTTTCTTGCGTCCGACATTGAAAAGTTTAAGGCAATCCAAGCGAAACTTTAGAATATTAACAGTACCCAAAGTAATGTCACCCAAGCCATTCCAACGGTCCATTAAGCAGAACTTACCCAACCGTTCGCTCTGCTTTAATTTAGCACTTGGCTTAATAGGTCAGTCAAACTAATAACACTACCCTTCTATCAAAATATTAAGAAACGCACCTCAGTATGACCAAAACACGAAATAATTAAGAAAAACATGGCTTTATGCCGATTATTCGATGATATAACCGTGTCCATCATGGCAATGATTTGTCATAATCGAGTGATAACATTAATTAACATCGAATCATCACTGATACGCATATAGGAAGTGAAATGACTGATAATCGTGTTGAAGATCTCAACATCAGCTCTATTGAGACCCTAATTACTCCCGACCAATTAAAAGCTCTACTGCCATTGAGCACTGACGTTGTGGCAAGTATTCAAAAGGGTCGCCAAGAAGTGCGTGATATTCTAGACCGTAAAGATCACCGCATCTTTTTAGTGGTAGGTCCTTGTTCTATTCACGACGTTGATGCGGCGAAAGATTATGCCGAGCGCTTAAAGGGCTTAGCCGAAGAAGTAAAAGATACACTGTGCATTGTAATGCGTGTTTACTTCGAAAAGCCTCGCACAACGGTTGGCTGGAAAGGCTTGATCAATGACCCTTACCTAAACGACTCATTTAAAATTGAAGATGGTTTGAAAATTTCTCGCCAACTATTGATTGATCTAGCCGCGTCGGGCTTGCCGCTATCTACGGAAGCGCTGGACCCTATTTCACCACAATACATACAAGACCTTATTTCTTGGTCTGCCATTGGTGCACGCACTACTGAGTCTCAAACTCACCGCGAAATGGCTTCTGGCCTTTCTTCGGCGGTTGGTTTTAAGAACGGCACTGATGGCAACTTAACCGTGGCGACCAATGCACTTAAATCCGTTGCTAATCCGCACCGTTTTTTAGGTATCAATCAGTCTGGTCAAGTATCCATTGTTGAGACCGCTGGTAACCAATACGGTCACATTGTATTGCGCGGCGGCGGCGGTAAGCCAAACTATGATTCAGTGAATATTGCTCAGTGTGAACAAACACTAGAGAAAGCAGGTTTAGCACAAAACATCATGGTTGATTGCTCGCACGAGAACTCCAGTAAAGATGCCGCGATTCAGCCACTGGTTATGGAAAACGTTACTAACCAAATTTTGGAAGGTAATAAATCCATTATCGGCCTGATGATTGAATCGAACATTGAGTTTGGTCGCCAAGATATCTGTGAAAATCTTGCAGATATGACATACGGCCAGTCTGTTACCGATGCTTGCATTAGCTGGACTACGACGGAAGAATCCATTCGTAGTATGCACCAGAAGCTGAAAGATATTCTGCCTAAGCGCTAGAAACAAAAAAACCGAATCGACTTTCATCGATTCGGTTTTTTTATGCTTTATTTGAAATAAACGCTATTTAAAATAAGCATTTTCAGTAACAGTATGATCGGTATCGTCTTTAACACCCGTTAATTCTGGAATTTTCTCGAGTAACGTTGTTTCAACACCGTCTTTCAATGTCATTTCAACGGCGCTACAGCCTTGGCAACCACCCCCGAACTTCAATACGGCAACCATTTCGGCCGTAATCTCAACCAAACTTACTTCACCACCGTGAGAAGCCAAGCCTGGATTGATTTCGGTATATAACAAGTAGTTAATTCGCTCGTTAACCGGACTGTCTGCATTTACTTTAGGCATTTTAGCGTTGGGCGCTTTGATCGTCAGCTGTCCGCCCATACGATCTTTAGCAAAATCAATAATCGCATCTTCTAAATACGCCGTGCTGGTGGTATCCACATAAACACGTAATTTGTCCATTGCTTGCAACAAATCGTTTTCGTTAATTTCTTCTGGGCGACAATAAGCTAAGCACGTCTCAGCGTATTTTGTACCGGGCTGAGTGATAAAGATACGGACCGCCATACCTTCAACATTTTGCTTCTCTAAAAGTTCAGCTAAGTATTCTTCTGCAGAGGGAGTTATCTCTATGTACTGCGTCATTTTGGGTTACCTTAATAAAGCTATATTTGCGCATTGTATCTTGTTTATTTTACAACGCACGGTATTTAAAACGCAATAGTTGACAAAATTACTCAGGATTGGTGAATGACGGGGTCCTCGTCACGAGAAATAAGACAAGCATATAAGCTTCTGGTAGAATACGTGCCAAATTTTGTTTGAAATATCAGTGGTAGAGAATCAAATGGATCGTCAAAAGCGTTTAGAAATACTTCATAGCACCCTAAAATCCCGCGCACTTATATTAGACGGTGGTATGGGAACGTTAATTCAGGCGCACCAGCTAGAAGAAGCAGATTACCGCGGCGATCGCTTTGCCGATTTAGAGCAAGAAATTAAAGGTAATAATGACCTTCTCGTACTGACTCAGCCAGACATTATTAAGGGTATTCACAAAGCTTACCTGAATGCTGGCGCTGATATTATTGAAACCAATACCTTTAATTCTACCCGCGTATCTCAGGCAGATTACGATTTGGAACACTTAGTTCCAGAATTGAATGAAATGGCAGCCAAGATAGCCCGTGAAGTATGTGACGAAGTCACTGCTGCGACCGGGATTACGCGCTTTGTGGCGGGTGTTTTAGGCCCTACCAGTAAAACCGCGTCTATCTCCCCTGATGTAAATGATCCAAGCTTTCGAAACATTACTTTTGATGCACTGGTGAATGAATACACTGAAGCGACGCACAATTTGATCAAGGGGGGGTCAGACCTCATATTGATTGAAACCATTTTTGATACACTGAACGCAAAAGCGGCAATCTATGCCGTGCAAGGTGTCTTTGAAACGCTAGGTTATGAACTGCCAATTATGATTTCTGGCACCATTACCGACGCCAGTGGTCGTACCCTTTCTGGGCAAACTGCAGAAGCCTTTTTGAACTCTGTTATTCACGCTAGACCCTTATCCGTTGGTTTTAACTGTGCATTGGGTGCTGACGAACTGCGTCCTCACATTGAAGAGTTATCCGCTAAAGCCAACTGCTATGTTTCTGCCCATCCTAATGCGGGTTTGCCGAACGAGTTTGGTGAATACGACGAAACCCCAGAGCAAACAGCGGCGATCGTTGGCGAGTTCGCTCAAAGTGGTTTCTTGAACATTATTGGGGGTTGCTGTGGTACAACGCCAGAGCACATTGCCGCAATTGCCGAGCAAGTACACAAGCACCCACCCCGTCAGATCCCTGAAATTGAAGTCGCGTGCCGCCTTTCGGGTTTAGAGCCGTTCACGATTAATAGTGACTCTTTGTTTGTTAACGTGGGTGAGCGAGCCAACGTTACAGGTTCAGCCAGATTTAAGCGTTTGATTAAAGACGATAAGTTTGAAGAAGCCCTTGATGTCGCTCGTGAGCAAGTAGAAAACGGCGCGCAAGTCATCGATATCAACATGGATGAAGGCATGTTGGAATCGCAAGAAGCCATGGTGCGTTATTTGAACCTGATTGCTTGTGAGCCTGATATTTCTCGCGTCCCGATCATGGTTGATTCCTCTAAGTGGGAAATCATCGAAGCAGGCCTTAAGTGCATTCAAGGTAAGCCGATTGTTAACTCGATCAGTTTAAAAGAAGGCAAAGAAGAGTTTGTCGCCCGAGCAAAAAGCTGCATGCGCTATGGCGCGGCGGTTGTTGTAATGGCATTTGATGAAAAAGGCCAAGCCGATACCGAACAACGCAAGAACGAAATTTGCGCCGAATCGTATCGTATATTGGTTGATGAAGTTGGCTTCTTACCGCAAGATATTATTTTCGATCCCAACGTTTTTGCCGTCGCAACAGGCATCGAAGAGCACAACAACTACGCGGTTGATTTTATTGAATCGTGTAAGTTCATTACTAAAAACCTGCCACACGCTCTAATTTCTGGCGGTGTGAGTAACGTATCGTTCTCCTTCCGTGGTAACGACCCGGTGCGCGAAGCGATTCACTCTGTCTTCTTATATCACGCGATTAAGAATGGCATGACCATGGGTATTGTGAACGCTGGTCAGCTGGCCGTTTATGATGATTTACCGGCCGAACTGAAAGAACGCGTTGAAGATGTGATTCTAAATAAACGCGAAGACGGTACTGATCGCTTATTAGAAATTGCAGAAAAATTCCGCGGTGACGGCAGCGTTCAAGAAGCAGAAACTCAAGAATGGCGTCTCTTGCCAGTGGCTGCACGCTTAAGCCATGCCTTGGTAAAAGGCATTAATACCTTTGTGGTTGAAGATACCGAAGAAGCACGCCATTTGTTCGATCGCCCTATCGAGGTGATTGAAGGCCCATTAATGGATGGCATGAATGTGGTAGGCGACTTATTCAGTGACGGTAAGATGTTTTTGCCTCAGGTCGTAAAGAGTGCACGAGTGATGAAGCAAGCCGTAGCCTATTTATTGCCCTTTATTGAAGAAGAGAAAGACGGAAAGTCTGAAACCCAAGGCAAGATTTTAATGGCCACGGTAAAAGGCGACGTACACGATATCGGTAAAAACATCGTGGGGGTTGTACTGCAGTGTAATAACTTTGAAGTGCTTGATCTTGGCGTGATGGTTTCTGCGGATAAAATTTTGAAAACCGCCAGAGAAGAAAACTGTGATGTTATTGGTCTGTCGGGCTTGATCACACCGTCGCTGGATGAAATGGTTCACGTTGCTAAAGAAATGCAGCGTCTAGATTTCCACCTCCCTCTGTTAATTGGTGGCGCAACGACCTCTAAGGCACATACGGCGGTTAAAATTGACCAACAGTATTCTAACGATGTTGTTGCGTATGTAGCCGATGCGTCGCGCGCGGTCGGTGTTGCACAGAAACTGGTTAACCCTGAGTTGAAAGAAACGTTCCGCTTAGAAACGTTGGCTGAATACGAGAAAGTGCGTGCCCGTAACGCCAATCGTAAGAGTAAGCCTCTATTGACCTACGCCGCGGCTTGCGAACGCGCCCCGCAGATCACCTTTGCTGATTATACGCCGCCTAAGCCGAATAAATTGGGAATCACCGTTTATGATGAGTTCCCTCTAGAATCTCTGATTAAGTACATCGATTGGACGCCGTTCTTTATCTCTTGGGAGCTTGCTGGCAAGTACCCGCGCATCTTAGAAGACGAAGTGGTTGGTGAAGCCGCTACGGCATTATTTAAAGACGCACAGGTCATGCTGAAACGCATTGTCGATGAGAAGCTCTTTAAAGCGAGAGGCGTTATTGGTCTTTGGCCTGCCAACCGCAAAGGCACGGACGATATTGAAATTTACACCGACGAAAGCCGTACGGAAGTGTTAGAAACCTTGCATCAGCTGCGTCAGCAAACTAATAAGCCCGCAGGCCAGCCTAACTATTCGCTAGCGGATTTCATCGCACCCAAAGTAGGTGATCATCCCGATGGTAAAGACGATTACATGGGCGCGTTTGCGGTAACCTCTGGTATAGAAGCCGAGCTATTAGCGGAAGAATACAAGAAAGATAACGATGACTATAACAACATTCTAATGAAGGCTTTGGCTGATCGCTTAGCTGAAGGGTTTGCAGAATGCATGCATGCGATCGTGCGCAATGAAACCTGGGGTTACATTGACGACAAGAACTTAAGTAACGCTGAGTTGATCAAAGAAAAGTATCAAGGTATTCGTCCTGCTCCCGGTTATCCTGCTTGCCCAGACCATACTGAAAAAGCAGCGTTATTCCGCTTGTTAAATCCTGAAGAGCATACGGGCCTGACTCTGACAGAGAACTTTGCGATGTATCCGTCAGCGGCGGTCAGTGGCTGGTATTTCTCTCACCCAGAATCAAAGTATTTTGGTTTGGGTAAGATTGACAAGGATCAGGTTGAAGATATTTCAGCGCGTAAAGGCGAAGAAGTGCATGTCATGGAACGCTGGTTATCACCTAACTTAAACTATTAAGCCAGTTTAAGCGTCTATCTTAAGCGTTTAATTTAGGCGCTAGCTTAGACGCTTACCCCATAACGTTAATAATGCAGGTTAAGTCGTGCTTTCAGCACAGTGCGACTTACTCGCTGATTTATTCCCTTACGCTTCACCCTCAAAAACGGCCAACGATTATTAATTTTTTCACCCTCTCTCTAGGGCGCGCGCTGCACATTCCAAGCGATCGTTTGTCTCGAATTTTAACCATTAGCATCCCTATTATTATGGGTATGCTTTCGCAAAGTATCTTAAATCTTGTGGATGCGGCAATGGTTGGCAGCTTAGGCTCCGAGGCACTCGCAGGGGTGGGCATTGGCAGCTACGCTTCGTTTTTGACCGTATCTCTTGTTATGGGGCTATCAGCAGCGGTGCAAACCCTAGTGGCACGGCGCATGGGGGCGAAACAAAGCGAAGAAGCTGGCAAACCTTTAATGGCGGGATTGATTATGGGTAGCATTGCTGCCCTGCCCCTCACTTTTTTATTTTTGCTGTTCAGTAGTGAGCTAATGAGCTTATTCAGTTCTGAACAAGCGGTATTGGACGTCGCGCAGCCTTACTTTGAATGGCGCACCTTTGCGGTGATCGCAGTGGCTTTTAACTTCTGTTTTCGTGGTTACTGGGCTGGCATTGGTGAGACTAAGGCTTATCTTAAAGTTTTATTATGGATGCACATCGCTAACGTGGTTTTCAGCTATATGCTAATTTTTGGCATTCCTGCCTTAGCCATTCCAGCCTTTGGCGCTGCGGGCTCGGGTATGGGAACTTGCTTTGCGTTGTTCTTAGGGACCATTATTTATCTGGTATCGACGTTAAAGAAAGCCGACCATCATGGCTTTAGCCTGCACATTCCAAGCAAGTCTATGATGAAAAGTCTTGCGCATTTAGCTATTCCAAATTCTTTGCAGCAGGGCTTTTTTTCTTTAGGCGTTAGCGTACTGTTTATGATCATTGGCTTAATTGGCAGTGACGAGCAGGCAATTGGTCATATTTTAATTAACCTCGCACTACTGTTAATTCTACCCAGTGTCGGCTTAGGCATTGCCGCAACCAGTTTGGTCAGTCATTCGCTAGGGGCCAATAATTCAGAAAACGCTTATCAATGGGGCTGGGAAGTTGTTCGCCTCGCCATGTTTTTGCTGCTGCTATTAGGTCTGCCAATCTCACTGTTTGCCGATTCTATTTTGAGAATTTTCACCAACGATGAGCATCTCATCGCCTTGGGTACAATACCATTGCAAATTACCGGCATCAGTATTACGTTTGAAGTCACCGCTATGGTATTAACCCAAGCCTTATTAGGTGCAGGGGCAAGTCGCAAAGTTCTGGCGATCAATTTAGTCATGCAATGGTGCTTACTCTTACCACTGGCTTATCTGGTTGGGCCTATCTTGGGCTATGGACTGTTAGGTATTTGGTGCATTCAAAGCATGCAACGCATCAGCTCTTCGGTACTGTACGCAGCGCTATGGCGTAGAAGAAGCTGGATTAATGAAAGGTTTTAATAGCATTTTAAAATTGAATGCTTAGAATCCAAAGATATCATTAGCGACTTAGACAAGTATTTAAGCACTCTATATAGGTTCATACTCTATGCAATCAGCTTATTCTTTTTTACCCCAAGTTATTGCTCATCGCGGCAGCAGCGGCCAAGCCCCTGAAAACACCCTTGCGAGTCTGCATTTAGCAGGCCAGCAAGGCATTAAATGGGTCGAAATTGACGTAATGCTGAGTGGCGACGGTATTCCAGTTATTTTTCACGATGATTATTTATCGCGCACCACTGATGGCGATGGCTTAATCTATAAAACCCCGCTTGCCGAGCTTAAGCAACTGGATGCAGGATCATGGAAGGGGCAAGAGTATCAACAAGAAACTATTCCTACGCTACTCGAGGCGATTGAAGTCATCAGTCAATATGGCATGGGGCTTAATCTAGAGTTAAAACCTTGTGAAGGCTTGGAAGAAGAAACCATTGCCGCCAGCGTTGAGGTCTTAAAGCAGCATTGGCCACAAGATTTGCCGTTACTATTTAGCAGCTTTAATTATTTCGCCCTGGTCAGCGCCAAAGCATTGTGGCCAGAAATCGCTCGGGGTTATAATGTGTCCGCCATTCCTAGCGCTTGGCAAGAACGCCTTGAGCATCTTGATTGTGCGGGTCTGCATATTCATCAATCTTTCTTTGATGTTCAGCAAGTGTCTGATATCAAGGCAGCTGGCTACAAAGTGCTCGCATTTACTATTAATGATGAAAGCCTCGCACTCAAACTTTATAACCAAGGGTTAGACGCTGTCTTTAGTGACTATCCGCAAAAAATTCAATCGGCTATCGATTCACATATAAATTAAAGCGGCTTCAAGTCAGGCTGAGCAAGTGCACCAAACCCTTGCCCTACTGACAACTTAGCGCTAACGGTTGCCTTTTTCCCTTGAAAATTAAACCTTCTATTCTCTTTAGTTATTTCCATATAGATAAATAGGGGTTTTTTGCATAACGATTTTTTGTTACATTTGCCGCTAATAACTCCCAGTGGCTTAATAATTCGGAAAGCTATGTACGTATACGACGATTTCGACCAACGCATCATCAATGAGCGCGTTACGCAGTTCAAAGACCAAATGAACCGCTACTTAGACGGTAAGATCCCTGAAGAGGAATTTCTACCGCTCCGCCTACAAAATGGCATTTACATTCAGCGCTATGCACCGATGCTGCGTATTGCCGTGCCTTACGGCATGCTTAATAGTAAACAGTTACGCCAATTAGCCGAAGTTGCGCGCGATTACGATCGCGGATATGCCCACGTGAGTACACGCCAAAACTTCCAGTTCAACTGGCCAAAACTGGAAGAGTGCCCAGAAATTTTAGCCAAACTGGCCGAAGTTCAGATGCACGCAGTACAAACCAGCGGCAACTGCATTCGTAATACGACCACAGATGAGTATGCGGGTGTAATTGCTGAAGAGTTAGTAGATCCACGACCTTATTGCGAAATTATTCGTCAGTGGTCTACTTTCCACCCGGAATTCGCTTTCTTGCCTCGTAAGTTCAAGATTGCCGTCAACGCCGTAGAAGGCGCTGACCGTGCTGCGACTCGTATGCACGATGTCGCAGTTCACATTATTCGTAATGCTAAAGGTGAGCTGGGTTACCGCGTTTACGCGGGTGGTGGCTTAGGTCGTACCCCTATTCTATCGTCGGTTATTCGTGAGTTTTTACCTGAAGAAGATTTGCTAACCTACCTTGATGCCATTGTGCGCGTATACAACCAGTTTGGTCGTCGCGATAACAAGTACAAGGCGCGTATTAAAATTTTAGTTAAGGCTCTTGGCGCAGAACGTTTCAGTGAGTTGGTTGAAGCCGAGTGGGCTCATATCAAAGACGGTGATGGCAAATTACCGCAAGCAGAACTTGAACGCATGAAGTCGCACTTCACCGAGCCTGATTACTTGGCCCTTGAAGCCGATCCTACAAGCTATACCGATGCCTTAGCATCTGATAAAGCCTTTGCTCGCTGGGTTGAACGTAATGTTCGCGCACACAAAAAACCGGGCTATGCCGTAGCGACGTTTGCACTTAAGCAAAAAGGCACGGCTCCAGGCGATATTACCGATAGCCAGCTATTTGCCGTTGCTGACCTTGCCGATAAGTACAGTTTTGGTGAAGCACGTTCGACGCATCAGCAAAACCTTGTTTTGGCGGACATTGAACAAGCTAAATTGTACGATCTTTGGCAAGAAGCCAAAGCTTTAGGCTTAGCGACACCCACCCTGGGTTTATTAACCGATATGATTTGCTGCCCAGGGGGCGATTTCTGTGCCTTGGCCAATGCAAAGTCGTTACCGATTGCTGAAGCGCTGCAAAATGCATTTGATGATTTGGATTACCTGCACGACTTGGGTGAAATCGATTTGAACATTTCTGGCTGCATGAACGCTTGTGGCCACCACCATATTGGTAACATCGGCATATTAGGTGTTGATAAGAAAGGTGAAGAGTTCTATCAAGTGTCCTTAGGTGGCGCATCGGGTGAAAATGCCTCGGTCGGTAAGATTTTAGGCCCATCGTTTGCTCGCGATCGCATGACTGAAATTGTTCGTACCATTTTAGATGTGTATGTAGCTGAGCGTATTGAAGGTGAAAGCTTTATTGAGACATTCCGCCGCGTTGGCATGGCTCCTTTTAAGGTGGCTGCCTACCCAGCTAAAGAATCAGCAATAACGGCTAAGGCATAAACTAAGGATCTCTCATGACTCAGATTATTTTAGACAAACAAATCGCCAATGATGATTGGACCCTGGTTGCAGATGATGCGGCTTTGTCCGATGCAAACGAAGTGATCAACTTCAGCCGCTGGGCCGCCGCTGAAAGCACGGATAAAGAAGCACTGATCGCTAAGCGCGATGCGGGTTCTTTAGGCATTCAGTTAAACGCTGGCGATACGGCTGATTTATTAGCCGCCGACAGCCAAGGCTTTGCTTTAATCAATGTTGAATTTCCTAAGTTCGCCGATGGCCGAGGTTATTCTGCCGCCCGTTTATTACGCGAACGTTATGGTTTCACAGGTCAATTACGCGCCGTCGGTGATGTGTTGTTTGACCAGTTATTCTACATGATGCGTTGCGGCTTCAATGCCATGGCGATGCGTGCGGATCAAAATCTTGAATTGGCCGTTAAAGGCTTCGAAACGTTCTCCGCACCGTATCAAGGTGATGTAAACGATACTCGCCCGCTGTTTCGTCGTCGCGGTTAATGTTTAAACGGTGAGCGTTTAAATCAGCGCGCCATTTAGAACATTGTTCTAAATTTATGATTTACACTGCTCTTTGAGCATAAAAAAGGCCATTCATTTGGCCTTTTTTGTCTGTGTCATTTAAGATTATATAATGCACACTCTCTCAGATCGTATGCACGGCAACCCTCAGGAGCCTTCATGGTAGCCCACGACCTAGTATTTTCTTTTTTCTTAATCTTTACCGGTGCCCTTGTATTGGCTACCGTCGCTCTTTACACAAAACAACCCATTATTATTGCCTACATCGCCTTAGGCGCGATTGTGGGGCCTTTTGGCCTATCTTTAATAGAAGAACCTGAGCTATTAGAAGGCATGTCGCACATCGGTATTATCTTCCTATTATTTTTGCTTGGTTTAGATATGCAGCCCTCGAGCCTTGTCGCGATATTAAGAAAAGCAACTCTGGTTGCACTGATTAGCTGCGCGCTGTTTTTTGGTATTGGCTTTGGTATCGCTATGGGCTTTCAGCACTCAGCCTTGGATAGTCTAGTCATTGGCTTAGCCATGATGTTTTCCAGTACGATTATTGGCTTAAAGTTATTACCAACGACCGTTTTACACCATAAACGGGTTGGTGAACTGATGGTTGGGTTGCTACTGATCCAAGATTTAGTCGCTATTCTAACGCTAATTTTTCTTGGCAGTTTGGGCTCAGGCATCAATGCCGATGAGGTATCTCCGCCTTTATGGCAGCCCTTTGTTGCTTTACCACTATTAGTTCTTGGCAGCTACTTGATAGTTAAAGGATTGCTTCTGCCGTTAATTCGTAAGTTTGACCGCTTTCAAGAATATTTATTTATTCTAGCCATTGGCTGGTGCTTAGCGATGGCCGAGGGTGCACAAGCGATTGGCTTAACACGAGAAATTGGTGCTTTTATTGCGGGTGTAACATTGGCGACGAGCCCTATTGCACAATACATAGCGATCAGCTTGAAACCATTGAGAGATTTTTTCTTGGTATTGTTCTTTTTCGCGCTGGGGGCAGGATTTAATTTAGAGTTATTATCACAAGTCATCTGGCCCGCGTTGGTATTGGCGGCAGCGGTATTAATTTTGAAACCTGTTATCTTCCGTTATTTACTTGGTAATATGAGTGAGCGTCCGGCACTGGCTTGGGATGTTGGCTTTCGCTTAGGGCAAATCAGTGAGTTTTCATTGCTGATTGCGTTTGTTGCTTTTGAACGCTCTATTTTGTCTGAGCAAGGCTCGCTCTTGATTCAGGCAACCGCAATTATCACGTTTGCGCTATCGAGCTACATCGTAGTATTTAACTACCCGAACCCGATTGCGGTAAATGATAAACTGCGCAGAGACTAGCTATAAAAAGCTAGTTATAAAAAGACGTTAGGCCTTAGCCAAATCCAATAAATAACGGCCCTGACCTTTGCCTGCCAGAACATCCGCTAACACTGCAGGCAGCTCACTACGACCGATGGTTTTCGTGAAGTCTGCAAGCGTTGGAAGCTGCCATTCATCAGCGACTTTTTTAATTAATAGTTGCTTGTGAGTTTGAGCAATCTCAACCGAATCCACTCCCAGTAAATCAATACCACGAATGATGAATGGAAATACGCTGGCACTAAAATCTGAACCCGCAACCATGCCGCACGTTGTTAAAGCACCGCCATAGTTTAATTGTGGCAATACCGCAGCAATCATATCGCCACCGCAGGTATCAACACCGGCTTGATACAGTGGCCGCGTCATCGGCTTTTTAGCCATAGGCAACAAATCAGCACGATTCAAAACCTCAGTCGCCCCAAGATTTAATAGCCAGTCTTTGGCCGCTTCTTTGCCCGTGACCGCAACTACTTCAAAACCCAGCTTTGCCAATAAAGAAACGGCTACAGAACCTACACCGCCGGTAGCGCCCGTCACGATGATTTTGCCTGCATCCGGTTTGATGCCTGCTTTCAATAACTTTTCTACCGACAGCGCTGCAGTAAATCCGGCCGTTCCCCAGCGCATAGCGTCTTCAAATGTTAGATTCTCAGGCTTAATTAAAACCCATGCGGCCGGTACTCGGATGTACTCACCATAACCACCGCAGGTATTCATACCTAGGTCATAGCCAAATATCACAACTTCTGCGCCTTCACTGAACTGGCCTGAAGCATCAGTTACGACGATGCCGGCAGCGTCGATGCCTGGTGTATGAGGAAAACTACGCGTGACACCTCGATTACCCGAGGCACTTAACGCATCTTTGTAATTAACCGATGAGTATTGCACCTTGATAAGAACTTCGCCCTCACCTTTGGATTTTCCGATCGCAGGTAAACACGAATCATCGACTAATTGCCAAGAAGACTCGACAATAGGCGTTGCATCAGATGCTTCATTCTTCGTTTCGATTGCGCGATAAGCGTGCCACTGAATCATAGTATTAACCCTTGGTATGAGTTTGTGCATTCATAATAGTCAAGAAGCGAGTAGCTGCTTTTTCAACACCCATTTGTACAGCGAAGCCTAATTTTTCTTGTAGGCTCTTTTTAAATTCATAACTGACTTCAAAGACGTCAGCATCATTACATGCAGCCACGAGATAATCATCACTAGTGCCCAACTGGTCAACCAGTTTGTTCTCTAAAGCATCTTGTCCGTACCAAGTATCACCGGTAGCCACTTCTTCAATATTTAAGCCCGGACGAAAACGCGTCACATGGTTTTTAAATAATACGTGAGTCTCTTCCAGATCTTCTCTGAACTTATCTTTTGCTTTCGCGCTGTTATGACCAAACATGGTAACGGTGCGCTTATATTCACCGGCGGTGAACATTTCAAAATCAACATCGTGCTTTTTCAATAGACGGCTAAAGTTAGGAAGCTGTGCGACTACACCAATAGAGCCAACAATAGCAAAAGGTGCTGATACAATTTTGTCGGCGATGCAGGCCATCATATAGCCACCACTGGCGGCTACTTTATCAATACACACCGTTAGCGGAATGCCTTTATCTTTGATGCGCTGTAATTGACTCGATGCCAAACCATAGCTGTGCACCATTCCACCGCCACTTTCTAGACGCACAACGACTTCATCTTCTTTACGCGCCATGGTTAAAATGGCGGTAATTTCTTCGCGCATAAAATCGGCTGCACTGGCTTTAATATCGCCATCAAAATCTAAAACAAAAACGCGTTTTTTGATCATTTCAACCGTATCAACGTCATCTTCACCAGCGCCTTTGCCTGCTTTTTTATCGGCTTTCGCTTTGGCCTTTTCTGCCTTTACTTTTTCTTTATCTTCTTTGTCGCGTGCCTTCTCGAGTTCTTTCAGCTCGTCTTTGTCATACAAGTTTTCTTCTAATATTTCTTTGTAGTCATCAAGATCATCATTAACCTTATTAACCGTAATAAAACCGTCATGATTCGGTTTTTGCTTACCGCTTACTGCGGCGACTCCTGCGATGACGAGGACAATAGAAACAACAATGGTTAGGGCTTTTAATAAGAAAATGCCGTATTCAGCTAGAAATTCCAAGTTTGATACCTTTAAAGTTCAAAAAAATCATGGGTTTAAAATTTATTTAACGCAAGAATACCGCATAATTTCGCTGCTGTAAGCCAACAAAATTCAAACATTCATATGAATTTATTTGACACACACCCTATCCCCTCATAAAGTGACGTCTCTACATCCAATGCGGGCTTTAAATCGCATTGAGAGAAACAGTTACATAACAATTAAATAGGTAGCATCTCATGGCTAACATCATTGAAACTATGCAAAGTAAATTCAACCCAAGCGCAGCTGAAGGTTTGGACTTAATTTTTCAATTCAACATCGAAGATGGTGAAACTTATCACTTGATCGTTAAAGATGGTGCTTGTGACCTAGCAACGGGCGAAAATGATGACGCTAACGTTACTTTGATCATGAATACTGAAACTCTTGAAGGCATCGTTTCTGGCGAAACTGACGGCATGCAGGCGTTTATGGCTGGTCAACTACGTGTTGAAGGCGACATGATGTTGGCAACTAAGTTGGGCGAACTTTTCCCAGCTTAATTGGCTATACATATTGAGAAGGCCTAGCCTTCTCAATATTCTTCTTTAAGTTTTTCGGCTTTACTTCCTTTTTCTCTTCTATACCGCTATATCAATCTGTACATCACAATCTTTCTAATTCAGTCGTTGTTCTCAAACGATACATTTTTGATAAACGCCTACCAGTTTTCGCCCATTAAACGCTTAGCGATATGATTAACCGGACGAACATTCATTCCTTTCGCCGTCAAATGCACGGAATAAACAGCACCGTGTTCCATTGGCATATAAACAGCACTGCCATAATTCGCATCAATCCAGCTTGGCATTGTTTGTAATATTTTCCAGATATCAATCACACTTGATTGCTCTAGCCCATAAATGCTTTGCTCGGCATTTCGCGCTTGCTCCAATGATATATAGCGGCCGCTAATGCGATCTAAGCGATACAGGGGTTTTTTGCCCATGGCAGCTATGGGCCCAACCCAAGTTAATAGCCGTGCATCTAACTGCCATTGATCACCATAAATTTCAAAGCGTTGCTCCTCTCCACCCGTCGCAATTAAAGAGACATCAAAGTGCTGAGGCTGCTTTTCATACATACTGATACTAGCGATGGGGACTTCAGACAATAGCTGTTTATAAGAAAGAACATCTAAAAGAGAGAAAAGAGCGATGATAGTGCAAACCACCAGACTCATTGCGAAACTGGCTTTAAGCCAAGTCCAGAACCAGCCACGACGAAATAATAAATAACCAGCGCCAACAACGCATATAAGCCCGGTTACCACTAAAATAAAAACAATGCTTCCTTGCAACATAAAAAGAATCCTTAACTTACTGTATGCGTTTTTTACTTACTTCAGTAAGTGCTGAATACTCTCTTTGGCCAACGCTACGGCTTCTGTTGCCCCAGCAGTTTGTCCAGTTAAAGAATCTATATAATATTCGACAGCAGAAATGGCATCCGCTAGCGCTTCGATTTTATCTTCTGTCGGTGCAAAATCACTGGCCACAATTTTATCTTCAACAAAGCGCTGAAGACTGATCATTAAGCCTGAGACCTCTTCTTGATCTAAGAAAAACAAGGCCCCACTCACATCGAGTAACGTTTTGCCGACATTTTTAATATTCATTTTATCGCCCCCTGAGTCAACATAGGAGCCAATGGCACGCTTAGTCACCGATAACGCAGTTTGTGATTCGGAGATGGCGGCAATGCGAGCTTCTAATAAACTAAGCGGGTCTACTTTAGAGCTACTGACAATACTGGTATTGATTGCTAGGCCGCGCACATCTTGCTCAACCCTAAGCACTTGGTCAGCGACTTTTTGCATTTTAATATCAAAAGGCTCTCCCTCAGCGCGTAAGCTCTCGGCAATCGCCATTGTGCGGTTGGCAGTATCAGGAAGGTTCACCATAATCAAAGTATCAGCGATGCGACGCAGGCTGACAGATAAATCAGAAAAACTATCATCAAACCCATCAGTGCGCTCTGCAAGGTCTAATAAATCTTTAATGCCGTGTAGTTCATCTTGTAAAGCTTCGGTAAGTGAGTCCATTGCCGATTGGTCAGGCCCGCTTAATTTACGGCGTGCTTCTGCCAGTTGAATCTCACTAAGCTCAGAAGGCAGATTAAAATCTGCTTGTGCCTTATTGATCAACGCAGTATCAGGCTCAGCCAACGAAATAAGATAGAGAAATTCTTTGAGTAACCAATCAGGCTGTTTTTCTGTTAATAGCTGACCATCACTTTCTTCTAACTTTCGAATTTGGCTATCCAAAGCTCGCATCAACATGACGCGTGATAGGTCAATTTCAAAAGCTTCTTGATTTAATCCTTCGAGTGCGGCCTTAACGGCATACCAGAAACCCCAGGTTTGCTGTCCACGAGCTGACTTTTCAATTCTAGACACTGCTCGTCCCATCACGTTCAAAGCACCTTTACGTCCTTGGTTACGCATAACCCCCAGTAAACCAATTTGAAAGAGTTGGCGAACACGGCGATAAGGTATTGAGACGGGGCGTGCGGCGGCGGGAGGAATATCGAGCTTAGGACGTAAGTTGACCATAAAGAAATAGGCGCCAGGCAAGGCTTTCTCTTGGCGACTTTTACGAACATCATTAATAACTTCGAGTAATAATCCTGGTGCTACCAGCTGGCCATTTGCAACCATTTCGACATAACGCTTTAAAACCATAATGGATTTACTGAAGGCTTCTAGGGCATTTCGATTTTCACCCTCTAGCTGAGCCAAAGTACGCCCTGTATCGGCAAGCTCTTCACACAGTCGCTCCCCTGCACGAAAATCAAGCATTTTGAATGTGCCACGAACCTGTTGAATCTCGCCTAAAAATCCTTTTAGATCATCCGCATTGCCACTTTCTGCATAATGTTCTAATTGAACAGCAGCTTGATCAAGTGCGCCATCCACTTCTTTGCGCACTAAATTTAATGTCGACGCCAAGTTGGACATGGTACTTCCTGTGTGTGTAGTTACAGCCATTTTGTCTTCTATAATTTCTTGTTATGCATCGTTATTCTACCCACGTTCCACGCTGGATAGAAATATTACTTCATGGATACCCTAAGTCTCTTTAGGTTGCAACCCCAATAGTGCCCGATAAACGGCAGTATATCTGTGACTTAGCTCTGGATTTTGGCCATTACTTCTAGCGTCTCCAAATAGCACCGTCACTTTTTTTATCCAATAAATCCATAATTTCATCATGAGCAGACAACTCTGCAGCTGTTGCACGCACTACCGATAATGTTTGCGCATTCACGCTTGCTAGCTGCTCAAGTTTGGCTCTGGCTAATTCTTTTACACTTTCACTGGTTTCTGCACTGAACATGAGGTCCGTTTGGCCCCCCGTCATCATCAGATAGACATCAGATAAAATCTCAGCATCGAGCAATGCACCGTGCAATTCTCGATGACTATTATCAATACCATAGCTTTTGCACAAAGCATCCAAACTATTACGCTGGCCTGGGCGCATATCTCGCGCCATAACGAGCGTATCAAGCACCGTACAGAATGTATTCGTCATTGGCATGTTCAGACGTCGAAATTCTGCATCCATGAAGCCCACATCAAACGGTGCGTTATGGATAACCAACTCAGCACCATCTATAAATTCATAGAATGCTTGAGCTACTTGTCCAAACAGGGGTTTATCGGCTAAAAACTCATCAGTAATACCGTGAACACCTACCGCTTCTTCGTCACTGCTGCGCTGCGGATTAACGTATTGATGATAATGACGCCCAGTTAACTTACGGTCGATTAACTCAACACAACCAATTTCAATGATTCTATGGCCCTTCTCAGCGCCAATACCCGTTGTTTCTGTATCCAGTACTACTTGTCTCATGCAACTCTCGCTACTAATTTTGTATGTATTTAGCGTTTAATCTAACTGTTTAAGAATCTGTTTTACTCATATTTTTGGCCCACCCCAGCTGAGGTTCAATAATAGGCCAGCGTCTGGAGCGCAAATCAGTCATACCTAAAACCGTTTTTTGGGCAGTCACCATGTAAAAATTGCCCATCCCTATGGGTCCAGCCAAAACACTGTCTACTCGCTGAGAAACACGTTCAGGAAAAAGGGTGATCGGCCATAAGTGCCCCAAGGTCTCAGTGCCTTGTATAGTGAATTCTAACAACAATAGCCAATCTTGCAGTCGTTTCATACTCACCGCGTTGGCCACCCAAGGCATATCCGTTGAAAATGGCATCATTTTCTGAACGCCACCCCACCAACTCCACGGATTAAAACCGATAATAACCAAATAGCCGCTTGGTGCTATGGTACGGGCAGCCTCACGAATCATTTCATGAGGCCTGCGAGTAAAGTCCAAGCTGTGCTGCATCACCACTACATCGATACTTTGATCCGGTAATGGCCAATCACTGCTCGTCATCCAAGCATCAGTAGCAATCCCCTCTTGCCAAGGCAGTGCCATCCGAAAAGCGTGTTTAGCAGGGCTTGTAGACAACAACTCTAAATCGGGATCTAAACCTTGAAACATAAGATGAGTCCCAGGAAATCGCCCCAGCTTATTCTGCAGCCATGCCGACTGCAAAGCCAGCATACGCTGGGCTGAGCTGGTTTTTAACCAGCGTTTATAATCCTGATTGTCTAATTTATGAGGAACAGAGTTCATATTTATCCTTGACCCGTTGTGCCCTGCCTCATTAGACTGAGCAACCTTATCAACGACAGTATTGTAATTGGATGAAGCTTTACCAGCTATTATTATCTTTACCCTTGAGCCTAACTTTGATCAGCGCTTGCTCTCATCAAACCCTAGTTCAAGACACGAAGCAGGTTGACCCTATCGTCGTCAGCCCCGTTGTGCCTGTATTAGACCAGTGGCAAGTGGAGGCATCACCTTCCTCTGATGCTGAAGCTAATGCCGACCTATGGCAACGCATTATTAATGCCTACGGATTCAATCAAGATATTGATAATCCGCGCGTGCAATCACAGCTCAACTATTATAAAAGACACCAGTCGTATATGGACCGTATGGCAACTCGAGCTGAGCGCTATATGTATTATATTGCGGAGCAAGTTGACGTGCGCGGCATTCCTGGAGAATTAGCGTTATTGCCGATCGTAGAAAGTGCCTTCGATCCTTTTGCCTATTCCCATGGCAGAGCATCTGGAGTGTGGCAATTTATTCCGTCGACAGGCCGTGATTTTGGCTTAACACAAGACTGGTGGTATGACGGTCGACGCGACATTAGCGCCTCAACTATTGCGGCACTCACCTATTTAGAAGCCTTGCAACGTGAATTTAAAGGAGACTGGCTGCTTGCCCTTGCCTCTTATAACACAGGTGCGGGCAACGTACGCAAAGCGATTAGAAAAAATAAACGCTTAGGCAAACCGACTGATTTTTGGTCTCTTAGTTTGCCACGAGAAACTCGAGAATACGTTCCTAAGTTAATCGCCCTGGCACAATTAATTAAGCATCCACAAAAACATGGCATCACGCTGAAACCTTTAATCAATGAGCCTTATTTTGCCAGTGTAAATACTGGAGGACAAATAGATCTGTCTCAATTGTCTGAAATTTCGCAAACCCCCTTAGATGAAATTTATAAACTAAACCCTGGCTTTAACCGCTGGGCGACAAAACCAAGCGGTCCTCATGAAGTATTAATTCCGATCGATAAAAAAGAAATTTACTTAGAAAACATTGCTAGCCTGCCCAGCAATGAACGTATGAAATGGCAGCGCTATAAAGTAAAAAGCGGCGATTCATTAATAACAATTGCAAAGAAATTCCACACGACGCCCAACGCGCTAAAAGATGCTAATAACTTGAGTAGGAGTATGATTCGTACCGGCGATCAATTATTGATCCCATCGGCACATAAATCTCTAGCCAGCTATTCTTATAGCGCTGGCAGTCGATTAGCGAAAATCCAAAACTCTTCTAAGCGCAGTAAAAACAGGGACAAAATCGAGTATAAAGTACAAGGTGGCGATAGTTTTTGGGAAATTGCCCGCGACCATGACGTGAGCATTCGTGAGCTTGCCAAATGGAATGGAATGGCACCTGGTGACATGTTGAAGCAAGGTCAAAAGCTAGTAATTTGGGGTCAAAAAAAGCAGCGCAAAAATCGTGAAGTTATTCGAAAACTAACGTATACGGTTCGCAATGGTGATTCCCTAGCCCGCATCTCTGATAAATTTCGTGTTCGGGTTCAAGACTTGATCCGCTGGAATCGAAAAAAATCAAAAAGCAAATACCTACAACCAGGACAAAGATTGACTCTCTATGTCGATGTAACAAATTAAGTTAGACGACAACCCTGACACAGAAATTATAAATATAATTCAACAAATTTGTTGATGATAAATTGAGTAGGTGAATTAACTAAAAGTCACAAAGATAGGTGGCTTGCAGTTAATACACCGATTCATCCCGACACTGCGCATTTAACTTATCACGTTAGCAAATCAAACTGTTTAGGACGCTTTTATTTTTAATAATAAAGTCTATTATAAATATTCAGCGCCCAGAATAGTTAGCCAAGGTAGTTAGGCCAAAAAAGTTAGGCTAAAAAAACATGAAAAACAGCATAATTAACTGCCTAAAATTCACATGCGCACTCTTACTTTCTACCAAGATAGCTGTTGCAGCATCCCTACCCAACGACATTGAATGGCTAACAAATACTGCAAGTCCTGAGTGGAGTTCTAAAGAGGCTCAAAAAGGTGGATTATTAAGATTTAGCATTTCAAACTTCCCCCCAACATTAAGAACTGCTGGCCCAGATTCTAACAATTATTTTCGAAGTTTCTTATTAGATAACCAAATGCCTCTAGTAGAAATACACCCTAATACCGCTGAAATCATTCCTATGCTCGCCAGTCACTGGGCCTATGATCATGATGGAAAAACGGTTTATTACAAAATAAAAAAGAATGCTCGTTGGTCAGATGGTATTCCTGTAACAGCTGATGATTTTTTATTTGCACTGAAGTTCAACAGATCTAAAGACATAGCCGCACCTTGGTACAACACCTATTATAATGAAGAAATTGAACAGGTCATTAAATTCGACTCCCATACCATAGCTATCGTAGGTGCACGAGTAAAACCCAAAAGCGACTTACACTATTATTATAACTTACAGCCCAGAGCGAAGCACTTTCATCAATTAGACCCTCACTGGGTTAATGATTTCAACTGGAAAATTGAACCAAACACTGGCCCCTACCAAATCTCTAATATTCGCAAAGGAAAGCTCATAGCATTCAAACGCAAGCTCGATTGGTGGGCACAAGATGATCGTTATTTACGCAACCGTTTTAATGTTAACAAGGTTCTAATTAAAGTCGTCCGCGACGCTAATATCGCTTATAAGTATTTTGAGAGCGGAGAGTTGGATGTCTTGAACCTCACGCTGCCTGAACTATGGTATGAAAAAGCCAATGGCCCCATGTTTCAAAAAGGCTTCATTCATAAGCTCTCTTTTTATAATCAAACAGAACAAGGCGCATCTGGATTTTTTCTAAATTTAGATAATAAAATATTACAAGATATAAAGGTACGCAAAGCCATTGCTCACTGCCTAAACTTTGACAACGTCATTCAGCAGATATTACATAATGACTATCAACGCCTCCCCCGCTTTCATACAGGTTACGGAGAATACTCTAACAATCAGATTACTCCGTTGAAATTTAATTTAAAAAAGGCCATAAAATATTTAGATTCTACTCACTGGAATAATAAAGACTCATCAGGCATTAGAGTACAAGCACAAGAGCGCTTGTCACTTACGGTAAGCTACGGCAATAAATTACATTAGCCACAAATCAACTTATTAGCCAATGACGCTAAAAAAGCCGGCATTGAATTAAAACCTCAATTTCTTGAATCAACCGCTTTTTACCATCATGTTCTAGATAAAAAACATGACATCGCATGGCTAGGGTGGAGTGCAGGATTTCGCCCAGCTTACTGGCAGCACTTTCATTCAGATAACGCCCACAAACCTAATACAAATAATATAACGAACCTTACGGACTCACACATCGACAAACTGATTGATGCATATCGACATGCGACCCAACAAGAAGAGTCCATTCGCTTAGCGCATACCTTAGACCGTGAAATTGCAGCTCAAGCCATATTCATTCCATCAACCGTTGCCCCTTTCACTCGAGTCGGTTTTTGGCGCTGGTTAAAGTTACCAAAAACGATTGCAACAAAATCGAGTTCAAATATTTTCAATCCTTTTCATCCGACTCAAGGTGGACTTTTTTGGATTGATGGCAAAAGTAAAATCAATACCCTATCAACTAAACGAAGTGGTGAAGGATTTGAAGCTAGCACCGTTATAAATCGTGATTTTGAATAAATTACCGCTGCTTTTAGGGATCAACTTGGGCCATTTTTTGAATGATTGTCGATAGGGTTTAAATATCGCATACCACTAAAGTTGTAATCATACACCAGAGAATTCTACTCAACACTTAATTGCCACAATCCTCTCTTGGCCTATCAGCAATAACAGGTTAGCCTAGCCAGATATAAGTAGCGCTATGCAATCTAGCTTCAAATAACAAATGTATTCATTAATAAAATGACAAGGAATTAACATGGGTTTATTAGCCGGTAAAAAAGTTTTAATCGTGGGAGTTGCTAGCAAACTTTCTATTGCCTCAGGCATCGCAGAAGCATTTCATCAACAAGGTGCTGAACTGGCCTTCACCTACCAAGGTGAAAAATTGAAAGGTCGAGTTGAAAAGATGGCTGCTCAATGGGGCTCAAGTATCGTTTTACCTTGCGATGTAAGCAGTGATGACGAAATTGCTCAAGTATTTGAAAGTCTGGGGGCAGAGTGGGATGGCCTAGACATTCTCGTCCATTCTGTTGGTTTTGCACCAGCCCATGAGTTGGACGGAGACTATTTAGCCGCCACGACCCGTGAAGGCTTCGCGATCGCTCATGATATCAGCGCTTATAGCTTTGTGGCACTCGCAAAAGCAGCACGCCCCATGCTACAAGGCCGCAACGGTAGCTTATTAACCTTAACTTATCATGGCTCACAACAAACCTTGCCTAACTACAATGTTATGGGACTTGCTAAAGCCAGCCTAGAAGCGTCTGTGCGTTATTTAGCAGGAAGCCTAGGCCCAGAAGGGATTCGCGTTAATGCAATATCTGCAGGCCCCATTAGAACCCTAGCTGCATCGGGCATTAAAAGTTTTCGCAAAATGTTAAAGCGTAACGCAGAGCGCGCTCCGTTAAAGCGTAACGTGACCATTCATGAGGTCGGCAATAGCGCAATGTTTTTATGCTCAGATCTTGCCTCAGGTATTACTGCACAAACGATTTACGTTGATGCCGGTTTTAATAGCTGCGCAATGAGCTTAGAAGAGATGGAAGACCAAGTAGATAATTAAAACTTAATACGCAATAAAAAAGGGGCCTAAGGCCCCTTTTTTATTTCTGCTTTTCTAATCGAGATTAATGCCGATTAAGATCCGCTACGTTCAACATCAGAATGAGTCTTCGACCATTGACGATAGATATAAACACTCTCATTCGCCTTCGCTTGACTAATCACTTCCTGTTCTTCTGCAGATGCCACCACTTCTACCTGAGTAACGGACTTCAAACGAGCGACCGCTTGACCCGTAGATACTTTAGCTGAAGCAACTTTTCCGGATTGTTTTGCCAGTGCAAAAACCGCTTTATTTAATTCAGCAGGTGCTTCACCCGAGTCGGTAAACGTTGCAGATTTCGCTTGAGTCCATGCGACACCTGAGTCACCAGTCGCTAATTTGGCAACTAAAGCATTCGCTTTCTTAGCTGCTAATGCATTAGCCTTCTCTGTTAATAAATGCGCTTCAATAGTCATCTTAACATCAGCCAAAGACTTAACAGCCGGCTCAACGTGCTTATTCAAGCCAATAACAACGACCTGATCAGCAGAGATCTCAATGACATCACTTAATTCACGATCCGCGAGTACTTTTTCGTCAAAAGCAGCGTTACGAACTAACACATTAAGGGCGATACCCTTACCTTGGGTACGACTGAATAAGTTTGAATTCTGTGCTTTTAGCCCAAGATCACTGTGCGCGATTAGATTTTCAATATTATCGCTTTCAAAAGCCGCTGCTGCTAATGCTTCTGATTGCTCAGCAAACATTCCGTTAAGCTGTGATGCTTTAATATCAGCAACAATATCAGAACGCTTATCTTCTTTAGACTCCGCTTCAGGTTTACGAATTGCTTCCAGCTTAATCACATGATAACCAAACTCAGTTCTTACCGGTTCAGACACCTGACCCTCTACCATGGTAAAGAGCTCATCATCAAATTCAACAACGAAGCCGCCTCGAGTATTGAAACCAAGATCACCACCGATATTTTTAGAACCTATATCATCAGAGTGTTCTTTAGCCAATTCAGAAAAATCAGCACCATTGGTTGCTCTTTCCGATAGCTGCTGAGCTAATGCAGACGCGGCATCATCATTACGTTCGTCATTAACTTCGACAAGAATATGACTCGCCTTACGCTCTTCTGTTTCACCTAGCTGATCAAGATAATCTTGATAGCCTTGTTCAACTTCTTCTTCATCAACCTGAATATCAGATTTAATGTCTGATTTATTTAAGACAACATAATCGACCGAGACTTTTTCTTCCGTTTGATAACGCTGCTTATTAGCGTCATAAAAGGTTTGAATATCTTCAGCAGACAACTCAATGTCTTTTTTCAGATCAGCGGCATTAAAGATCACGTATTCGTAATCACGCTGTTCTGTTTTTAACGCTTGCTGGCGCTTAACTTCATACGGCAATGCAGTATCGGTTAAACCCATACCCAATTGAACCTGAGCGACTAGCGTTTGCTCTTCTAGAACCGCACGATAAGACAATGGCGTCATTGCATTCTGGCGCAGAACTAACTTAAAACGGTCACTTGAAAACTGACCATCTTGCTGAAACTCTGGTGCCGCTAGTATGGCACTGTCGATCGATTGAGTTGATACGTATCCACCCAATTCACGAGCCTGAGTCACGGCTACTTTTTGTTCGATCAACTGCTCTAGTGCAGATTGACGCAAGAAACCATCGTTAAATAGGCTCTCATCATAGTTTTCACCAAACTGCTGACGGAAACGATTTTTTTGCGCATTAACTAAACGCAAAATCTCCACTTCTTGAATATCAGAACCATTGACCGTAGCAGGAGCAGATTCACTGTTTCCTAAAGCGACAATCGATTCGATACCAAATAATGCGAAGGTAATAATAATAAAGCCGACGATGATTTTTGCGATAGTTCCTTGTGAATTATCGCGAATATTCTGCAACATGAGATCTCCAAACCTTTCTTTTCAGCAGCGAGCAAAAAAAAACGCATCCAGTGGATGCGTTTTTAACGGTATCAACTGGTTTAGTTAACAGCGTCTTTAAGAGCCTTACCAGGCTTAAAGCTAGGCACTTTAGCCGCTTTAATTTGAATTGGCTCACCCGTTTGAGGGTTACGGCCAGTACGCGCAGCACGCTCTTTAACTAAGAAAGTACCAAAACCAACCAAAGCAACTTGGCCACCATCTTTCAAAGTACTACCAATGCTTTCGATCATTGCATCTAATGCACGACCTGCAGCTGCTTTTGGAATGTCCGCTTGAGCAGCGATTGAATCTACTAATTCTGATTTGTTCACACTAAATCCCCTTTTTATTTATGTACACTTAATAATTTTTGTATCTTGCGAGCAGAGCTCGCAAATCAATCTTTATTGAGCCAAGATTTATACCAACCTAGCTCACAGCCGTCAAGCAACCTTAGTGTGTGCTAGGGCGACTTTTGCCATCTTTTTTGATTTGAGCCTTATCTTTGCTCACTATTTCACCAACTAAGGGCTCAGGCTTACTTTCTAAGGCCACATCTAAAACTTCATCAATCCATTCAACAGGAATGATTTCTAGATTCTCTTGAATGTTTTGTGGAATCTCGCGCAAGTCTTTTTCATTCTCTTTAGGAATAATAACCGTACGAATTCCACCGCGATGCGCCGCCAATAATTTTTCTTTCAAACCACCAATGGGCAACACTTTACCACGCAAGGTGATTTCACCTGTCATTGCCACATCGGCACGTACAGGAATTCCCGTCATAGACGATACTATTGCAGTTGCCATACCCACACCGGCACTCGGCCCGTCTTTAGGTGTAGCACCTTCTGGAACGTGTATGTGTATATCATGCTTCTCCATAAAGTCAGCAGCAACCCCTAGGGCTTGAGCGCGACTTCGAACAACCGTTAAGGCCGCCTGAATGGATTCTTGCATAACATCACCCAGTGAGCCGGTTTTTGTAATGCGGCCCTTACCAGGGGTTATTGCTGACTCTAAGGTTAACAACTCCCCCCCTACCGACGTCCAAGCTAAACCAGTCACCTGCCCTACTTGGTTATCAACACCCGCCAAACCGAAGCTGTATTTGTGTACACCTAAATACTCTTCCAACAACTCTTCAGTGATTTCAATTTTGCTCGTCTTCGTTGCCAGCATATTTGCCTTCACTACACGACGGCAAAGCTTAGCCAATTCACGCTCTAACGAACGCACACCCGCTTCACGCGTATAATAACGAATAACATCTTTAATGCGATCATCAGCAACCGTAATTTCATTCGCTTTTAAGCCGTTCACTTTAATTTGCTTTGGCAATAAGTAACGAATAGCAATATTCAGTTTTTCGTCTTCGGTATAACCCGGAATACGGATCACTTCCATTCGATCTAATAACGGTCCAGGGATATTCATACTATTTGAGGTACAAATAAACATGGTATCGGAAAGATCGTAATCCACTTCTAGATAATGATCATTAAAGCTATCATTTTGCTCTGGATCCAATACTTCTAATAACGCAGAAGCTGGATCGCCACGCTGATCCATACCCATCTTGTCAATTTCATCCAATAAGAATAATGGGTTTTTAACCCCCACTTTTGATATTTTCTGAATCAACTTACCCGGCATTGAACCAATGTAAGTACGACGGTGACCACGAATTTCGGCTTCATCACGCACGCCACCCAATGCCATGCGTACAAACTTACGATTAGTCGCATGAGCAATAGATTGCCCTAAAGAAGTCTTACCCACACCCGGAGGCCCTACCAGGCATAAGATCGCGCCTCGTACTTTCTTAACTCTGTTCTGCACCGCTAAGTATTCAAGTACGCGCTCTTTAACTTCTTCTAAGCCATAATGTTCAGCATCGAGGATTTCTTTGGCTTTTTTCAAATCATGGCTGATGCGGCTACGTTTTTTCCACGGAATGCCAATCATCCAATCGATATAACCACGCACTACCGACGCTTCGGCAGACATAGGTGACATCATTTTTAATTTTTTGAGCTCAGCTTCTGTTTTATCTTGAGCTTCTTTCGTCATGCCAGAGTCAGTAATTTTCTGCTGTAACTCTTCCATTTCATTCGGGGTATCTTCCATATCCCCTAACTCTTTTTGAATGGCCTTCATTTGCTCATTCAAATAGTATTCACGCTGACTCTTTTCCATCTGCTTTTTAACGCGGCCACGAATACGCTTCTCGACCTTAAACAAATCGATTTCAGATTCCATAACCCCCATTAAATGCTCAATACGATCACGAATATTGATCATTTCAAGTACAGATTGCTTCTCATCTAACTTAAGCGATATATGCGCAGCAATGGTATCGGCTAGACGACTTGCATCTTCAATACCCGATATCGTTGATAATACTTCACTAGGCACTTTTTTTGATAACTGAACGTATTGCTCAAAATGCCCCGTTAACGAACGCACAAGCACTTCATTCTCACGCTCAGACAGATCTGGATCAACTAGGCTTTCAGCATGACAACGAAACAAAGTATCTTCATCGATCAACTCCACAAGCTTGGCGCGATAATCACCTTCAACAAGTACTTTAACGGTGCCATCAGGTAATTTAAGCAGCTGTAAAATATTTGCAACGGTCCCTACTTGATTTAAATCACTGACATCAGGATTGTCATGACTGGCGTCTTTTTGTGCAACCAGCATAACCCGCTTGTCTTGCTCCATCGCCTCTTCTAACGCAGCAATGGATTTAGCTCGCCCCACAAACAAAGGGATAACCATACTTGGAAATACTACAACGTCGCGCAAAGGCAACAACGGCAGATAATCTTGACTCATAATAAACCTTAATACTCTATTGGAACTGCCACATTCAATTCACATTGTTTATAGAGTTGCGGGCATTGATTAAAAAAACAAGGACTAATATAAGAAAGCATAAGAAAAGACGAAAAAAAGACGAAAAAAAAGGGCCAACTGGCCCTTTCTTTAATAAATACACACTTTCAGCTTAAATTTTAAGCATCATCCGGTGCGACTTTATCTACCTTGTCGGCTTCGTTAGATTCGTAGATGAATAATGGCTCAGAATCACCATTAATTACACCCTCGTCAATAACAACCTTGCTTACATTCTCTTCTGAAGGAATCTTGTACATACTGTTAAGCAATATACCTTCCAGAATAGAGCGCAAACCACGAGCACCGATTTTACGCTTCATCGCTTTACCAGCAACAGCCTTTAAAGCTGACTCACGGAATTCTAACTCAACGTCTTCCATATCAAACAGTTTTTGATACTGCTTAACCAACGAGTTTTTAGGCTCTGTTAGAATCTGGATTAACGCTTCTTCGTCAAGCTCATCCAACGTTGCGATTACAGGCAAACGCCCGATAAACTCAGGAATCAAGCCATATTTAACTAAATCGTCCGGCTCAACTGAGCGTAGAATCTCACCAACTGACTTTTCTTCTTTCTTACCTTTTACGGTAGCCGAGAAGCCAATACTGCTCTTTTCTGAACGGTCACGAATTAGCTGGTCAAGACCAGCAAATGCTCCCCCACAAATAAACAGCATGTTAGAAGTATCAACTTGCAAAAACTCTTGCTGTGGATGCTTACGTCCGCCCTGAGGTGGGACAGAAGCAACCGTACCTTCAATCAGTTTCAATAAAGCCTGTTGAACACCCTCACCCGATACATCACGTGTAATCGATGGGTTATCAGACTTACGAGAAATTTTGTCGATTTCATCGATGTAAACAATACCGCGCTGAGCTTTTTCTACATCGTAGTCACATTTCTGCAACAACTTTTGAATAATATTCTCAACATCTTCACCAACATAACCCGCTTCCGTTAAGGTCGTCGCGTCTGCAATAGTGAAAGGAACGTTTAATAAACGCGCCAAAGTCTCAGCCAATAATGTTTTACCACTACCGGTTGGACCGATTAATAGAATATTACTTTTCGAAAGCTCAACTTCACCTTTGCGCTCACCAAACTGCAGGCGCTTGTAGTGATTATAAACTGCAACCGATAAAACAATTTTTGCCTTATCTTGGCCAATCACATACTCATCAAGAGTTGCTTTAATTTCTTTTGGCGTCGGCAAACTTTCCGAATCGCCTTTATTCTCGGCTTCTTGAACTTCTTCACGAATAATGTCGTTGCATAAATCAACGCACTCATCGCAAATGAATACAGAAGGGCCAGCAATCAGCTTACGTACTTCATGCTGACTTTTGCCGCAAAAGGAGCAGTACAGCAATTTGCCGCTATCTTCGCCTTTGCCTTTCGTGTCGTCGGTCATTCGACTGCCTCATTAATAACGTTTGATGTCGCACACTATTCAGCGTTACGGCTCTCTAATACTTTATCGATTAAACCATATTTCATTGCTTCATCAGCACTCATAAAGTTATCACGCTCAGTATCCTGAGCGACTTGCTCGAATGTTTGACCAGAATGCTTAGCCATAATTCGGTTCAGTCGATCTTTTGTTTCTTGGATATTATTCGCTTGAATCTGAATATCCGTCGCTTGACCTTGAGCACCACCGCTTGGCTGGTGAATCATGACGCGCGAGTTAGGCAGGCAATAACGCTTGCCCTCAGCCCCAGCATTCAATAAAAATGCACCCATACTGCAAGCTTGACCAATACACATGGTGCTTACGTTAGGCTTAATAAACTGCATTGTATCGTAGATCGACATACCTGCAGTGACCGAGCCACCCGGTGAGTTGATATACAAATGAATATCTTTATCAGGGTTTTCAGATTCCAAAAATAGCATCTGTGCAACAACCAGATTTGCCATATGATCTTCAACTTGACCCACAATGAAAATAACACGCTCTTTTAATAAACGTGAATAAATATCATATGAACGCTCTCCGCGAGCGGTCTGTTCGACTACCATAGGGACTAATGCGCCCATGATGTCATTACCTTTATCCGAATCAAACATCGATTCAAGCACTCCCTGACTCATTATTATCAGCAAAAAACAGCTATTCTTTTAAATAGCTGTTTCTAGTTTAGTCGGTGTTCTGAAAGTTGTCAGTCACTCGAAGGATGGATTATTGAGACGCGTTAGCGGCCTTAATAACTTCTTCGTAGCCTGCTTCAGTTTCAGTCACTTTTGCACTTTCTAGGATTTTTTCAACAACCTGCTCTTCTAAAGCTAACGCTTCTACCTGAGATTTTTGCTCTGGAGTATTCTTATAGTACTCACGAACCTGCTCAGGTTCTTGATACGTAGAAGCTACTTCTTCGATCAAAGCATCAATCTTTTCTTCAGAAGCGGTCAATTCAAACGCATCGATTGCTGCATTCATTAACAAGCCAACACGTACGCGACGGTCCGCTTGCTCTTTGAACAATTCAGCTGGCAACATGCTGGCATCAATACCCTGACCACCACCGAACTGCTGCAATGCTTGCTGACGTAAACGATCGATTTCTTGATCAGCCAATGCACCAGGAACGTCAATTTGATTAGCTGCAACCAAACCTTCAATTACCTGATTCTTAACGTCGTTACGAATAGCGCGCTCTAATTCACGATCCATATTGGCGCGAATATCTACTTTGAAGCTTGCTAGGTCTTTAGATTCAACACCAAAGCCTTTAAAAAACTCTTCATTAAGTTCAGCTAGCTCAGGTTTTTTAACTTCTTTAACGACAACCTTAAACTCTACTGCTTTACCTTGTAGATCTTCTTTATGGTAATCGGCAGGGAAAGAAAGCTCGATCGTTTTTTCATCGCCAGCTTTAAGACCTTCGATTCCGGCTTCGAAACCAGGAATCATAGAGTTAGAACCCAACGTTAGGTTATAACCTTCAGCTTTACCACCTTCGAATGCTTCACCATCGATGAAACCATCGAAGTCGACAACAGCTTGATCGCCATCAACAGCCGCTTCAGTAGACGTTTCCCACTTAGCTTGCTGCTTTTGCAATGTCTCAACCATTGTTTCAACATCAGCGTCCGTCACTACAGACTTCTTCTTATTGACTTCAATACTTGCTAGATCAGCTAAAGCAATTTCTGGATAGACTTCAAATGTTGCTACAAATTCAAGATCTTTACCTGATTCGTTAACAGTCGCTTCAAAGTTAGTTGGCATACCCGCCATTTTAACGCCTTCTTTTGAAATCGCTTCAAAGAAAGAACGCTGCATTACTTGCTGTACAGCTTCTTGACGAGCTGGCTTACCAAACATTTTCTGTGCAACGTTTGGTGGAATTTTGCCTTGACGGAAACCATCAATCTTACGGCCTTTAACCATACTTTTTAGAGCTACAACAACCTGACCATCAACGTCAGCGGCAGGAACGCCAATTGTCATCTTACGCTCTAGGCCTTGAGTAGTTTCGATAGAAATTTGCATGTTTGTCTCTCAGTTAATATTAACGTTTTGTCTGGCGATGTCGGTGCCTAGCTAAATAATAGTTAAATAGGCATACAAGTTTACTGTCAATGCACCTGACATCATAAAAGTCGCGCATTATATCCCATGCTCTGTTACAGAACCATAGCTATCAATAAACACTATAATTTCGCACGAAGGGAAAGAAGTAAATAATGGGATTAAAGAATTATTTTTCAAGAGATAAGTTGAAATTAATTAAAAATAATTAAAAATAATTAAACAGTAGATAATTTATTGAGAATATTTCTTTTTGTAGAAGTTTTTGCTTAGATATGGAAATTAGAATTACTTGAATGGATCTTAAAAAATAAGTGGGGTGGCTGAAGGGGATCGAACCCTCGACCACAGGAATCACAATCCTGCGCTCTACCAACTGAGCTACAGCCACCACATATTTTCTAACAAACCACTAACACCAATATAATTGGTACGCCCAGCAGGGCTCGAACCTGCAACCCTCGCCTTAGAAGGGCGATGCTCTATCCAATTGAGCTATGGGCGCACGGCCATCTAACTTTCGTTAGACTTAGTGGTCGGGATAGAGAGATTCGAACTCCCGACATCCTGCTCCCAAAGCAGGCGCGCTACCAGACTGCGCTATATCCCGATACAACATCAAGCTGCGAATCAATTCGCTGTCTCGGTGAAGTGGTGCGTATATTACCCACGAGCTCCCTATCCGTCAACACCTATTTTGAATTTATTTAATAAAAACAAAGACCTGTGGTTTTACCGCCTTATATTCAGCCTTAAAAGACTAAAAACATGACGCGACGATACATTAACCACTTTAACGACCTTAACCACTTTGCATTAATTGTCAGGCATGAGAAAATCACATCTTCTATATAATACCTTTTCCCCTCTAATCTACTGCAAGGTTAAAGATTTACATGAGCGCTCAAATCATTGACGGCAAAGCCACTGCCGAATCTATCCGTAAAACCGTTGCTGAACGCGTACAGAAACGCTTAGATAAAGGACTAAGAGCACCTGGCTTAGCGGTTATCCTTATCGGTAAGGATCCAGCATCGGAAGTCTACGTTAAGCACAAGCGAAAAGACTGCGAGGAAGTCGGTATTAATAGCCAAGCTTACGACCTGCCTGCCTCAACCTCACAAGGCGAACTGCTAGCCTTGATTGATACTTTAAATAACGACGAGACTATCGACGGTATTCTGGTACAACTTCCTTTACCTGCGCAATTAAAGTCTGATGAAATTCTAGAGCGCATTGCTCCTGACAAAGATGTTGATGGCTTCCACCCTTTCAATATTGGTCGCTTAGCACAGCGTATGCCTTTACTTCGCCCATGCACACCCGCTGGCATCGTAACGCTATTAGAAAATACTAAAGAACCCATTCGTGGTAAGCACGCGGTTATTGTTGGTTCTTCAAATATTGTTGGCCGCCCAATGGGCTTAGAGCTACTACTCAAAGGCTGCACAGTAACAACGTGCCATCGCTTTACTGAAGATCTAGAAAGCCATGTTCGCTTAGGTGACATCGTAGTAGTTGCTGTGGGTCGTCCTGACATTGTTAAAGGTGAATGGATCAAAAAAGGCGCCATCGTAATTGACGTAGGCATCAACCGCTTAGAAAACGGCAAGCTAGTAGGCGATGTTGAATTTGAAGCAGCCTCTCAGAATGCTAGCCACATCACACCTGTTCCGGGTGGTGTTGGACCCATGACACGCGCTAAATTACTAGAGAATACTTTGCAAGCGTGCGAAGAGCTGCATACTAAGATTTAACTTCGTTTGATTCTTTGATTTAGAAAGCAAAAAGGCCGCTAGCTGATATTCAGTTAGCGGCCTTTTTTTGTAAGTCGTACTTCAGTGCGCAAGATAATTACAGCACGAGCTGTCGGGCCAAAGCCGCGACCTACAACCTACAATAAAAGAATACCCTAAACTGTAGGTCGTACTTCAGTGCGACACTTGCCCTGCAAATATCTTTTTACCCCTGAGTCCAGCTCGTACCTTCAGGCCCATCACGCAAAGTAATCCCCTGCGCCAACAACTCATCACGCACGCCATCAGCCGTAGCAAAATCTTTCGCTTTCTTAGCATCAATACGCTTTTGAATCATTGCTTCGACGTACTCAACATCAACGTCGCCACCCGATTGTAAAAACTCTTCTGGAGGAAGCTGTAAACAACCCAAGATTGCACCCAATTCACGAAGCTGAGCACCGAGCGCAAATTTCTTTTCGCCTTCTGCTTTATTCACTTCACGAACCAAATCAAACAATACGCCAATCGCTTCTGGAGTATTAAAATCATCATCCATCGCCGTATGGAAACGCTCGCTATAATCGTTATTAGTGGCAGCAGGTACATAAGCATCTACTTGCGCTAACGCATTATAAAAACGATCCAGCTTAACCTGAGCTTCTTTTAAGCTATCTTCGCTGTAATTAATTGAACTGCGATACTGGCTTGATAATAAAAAGAAGCGCACTGTTTCTGGGTGATACTTTTCTAAAATCTCACGAATAGTAAAGAAGTTGCCCAATGACTTAGACATCTTTTCGCCATCGATGCGAACTGCGCCCGCATGCATCCAGTTATTGGCATAACGACTGCCTGTCGCGGCTTCACTTTGAGCAATTTCGTTTTCGTGATGCGGGAACTTAAGATCAGGACCACCACCATGAATATCGAAATTATTACCCAAGCAGCAAGTCGACATCACTGAACACTCAATGTGCCAGCCAGGACGACCGATCCCCCAAGGAGAATCCCAATGTGGCTCATCCGCTTTTGCATGCTTCCATAAAACAAAATCTAATGGATCTTGCTTTACCTCATCAACTTCAATGCGCGCGCCCGCTTCTAGGTCATCTAAAACCTTGCCCGACAACTTGCCATAGCCTTCGAATTTACGTACTGAATAATAAACGTCGCCATTTTCAGCCGCGTAGGCATAACCCTTTTTAATTAGGGTTTGTACCATTTCGACAATGCCATCAATGTGCGCAGTTGCGCGTGGCTCCGAGCTAGGCATTTCAATACCCAATGCCTTCGAGTCAACATGCATTTCATGAATGAAACGCTCGGTTAACACATTGAAGTCTTCACCATTTTCTTTCGCACGATTAATAATTTTATCGTCGATGTCGGTAATGTTACGTACGTAATTAACGTCATAGCCTTTGTGACGCAAGTAACGCGCAATCACATCAAATGCGGTCAAGACGCGGGCGTGCCCCAAATGACAAAGGTCGTAAACGGTCATGCCGCATACGTACATACCAACCTTACCTTCAATAATGGGTCTAAATTCTTCTTTCTGACGCGTTAACGTATTATAAATTTTCAATTTTTTTCCTTTACCCTCTATGATCGAGAACGTCTTTTATTGAGAGAGTCTATTGTTGCGTAAGCGACTTATCTTCACGCAAGCCGATGGTTAAATTAAATACTGGCTTGTCGGTAGTATGATCATGACGATCTGCTACGTAATACCCTTCACGCTCAAACTGAAATACCGTCTCTGGAGCTGCTTGCGCCAGACTCGGCTCAACAATTGCGCTGATTACGGATAATGAATCAGGATTCACGTGCGTCATAAAGTCTTCGCCACCACGATCAGGAGATTCATGATTTAATAAACGACCATAAATACGCAGCTCAGCTTCAATACCATGCGAAGCAGAAACCCAATGCACAACACCTTTAGGCTTAACTTCATCAACTGGATCTTCACCCAATACCGTTGTCACCTGAATGGCATTAACCTGGACGATATCACCGGCGTCATTTTTAATGAAATCGGTTGCTTCAATAACATAACCATTACGCAAACGAATACGCTTACCCGGGCAGAACTTTTTCTTAAACTTCTTGCTGTATTCTTCTTTAAAATCTTCCTGATCAATGAATATTTCTTTCGTAAATGGCACCTGTCTTAACAAAGAAGCAGGAGCTTCTTTCTCTTCCCCACCCTCTGAATCGGTATCAGAACCGATATCAGGCATAGACTCAACCGTAATTTCTTCATAATGGTCATCGGCCATATTAGTAATAACGACCTTTAACGGATTAATCACAGCCATAGCGCGCGGCGCATGAGTGTTTAAATCGCTGCGCAGAGCATGCTCTAACATGGCAACATCAACGACACCATCACTACGAGACACACCAATCATCTCGCAAAAATTACGAATTGACGCAGGTGTAAAACCCCGACGACGCATACCTGAAATAGTCGGCATACGAGGATCATCCCAACCCGCGACAACATTTTCATCGACCAATTTCTTCAACTTACGCTTAGACGTCACAGTATAGTTGAGACTTAACCGACCAAACTCATACTGCTTTGGCTTAGCTGGCACAGGAAGATGATTGATATACCAATCATATAACGGACGATGATCCTCGAACTCTAATGTACAAACAGAATGAGTAACACCTTCTAATGCATCTGACTGACCATGAGTAAAATCATAAATCGGATAAATACACCATTTATTTCCTGTCTGGTGATGCTCAACATGGCGTATACGATACATAATAGGATCACGCAAATTCATATTGCCAGATGCCATATCGATCTTAGCGCGCAACGCATGCTCACCATCCTTAAACTCACCCGCCTTCATGCGACCAAACAAGTCTAGATTTTCTTCAACCGTACGATCACGATACGGACTGTTTTTCCCAGGACGATTGAAGTCACCTTTATATTCATCAGCCTCTTCAGGCTTAAGACTGCAGACATAAGCATTGCCGGATTTGATCAATGCAATCGCATAGTCATGCAGCGTATCAAAATAATCAGACGAAAAACGAACATCTCCAGACCATTTAAAGCCCAACCAAGTGACATCTTCTTTTATAGCATCAATGTATTCTTGGCTTTCTTTTTCTGGATTTGTATCATCAAAACGCAAGTTGCACTCGCCGTTAAATTTGTCTGCTAAACCGAAGTTTAAACAGATGGATTTAGCGTGACCCACGTGTAAATAGCCATTTGGCTCGGGTGGAAAACGAGTGATGACCTTGTCGATCTTGCCGCTGGCTAGATCCTCTTCAACGATTTTGGCGACAAAGTTATTGACGTTATTAATGTCTGACATGCGTTTTGCGTCTCTTCTGTATATCTACAATTAGATTAGATAATGCTAGTTATCAGCTGATAATCATGGAAAAAACCGTTATTATACGCGTCATACGGCCTAGAGCCATACGTAGATTCAATTTAGTCATTATAACGTTAGGAAAAACCATGATTCTTTTAAAGACCAACTTTGGCGACATCAAAATCAACCTTTTCAATGAAGAAGCGCCAAAAACAGCGGCTAACTTCCAGAAGTATGTAGAAGAAGGTTTTTACGACGGCATTATCTTTCACCGCGTAATCGACGGCTTCATGGTTCAAGGCGGCGGCATGCTTCCTGGAATGGAAGAAAAACGCACAAACGATACGATCGATAACGAAGCTGACAACGGCCTTTCGAACAAGACGGGTACTCTGGCAATGGCTCGCACCAATGACCCACACTCTGCCAGCGCTCAGTTCTTCATCAATGTATCTGATAATACGTTCTTGAACCATACCGCTAAAAACTCTGAAGGTTGGGGCTACTGCGTATTCGCTGAAGTTGTTGAAGGCATGGACATTGTAAATAAGATCAAAGGTACTCCTACGACCACTCGTCGTGGCCATCAAGATGTTCCAGTTGACGATGTAATCATCGAATCTGCGACTGTTATCGAAGCCTAAGAAGATTCCAGATATGGCCATTTATTTTATTTCTGACCTACATCTGGAACCTGCACAAAAAGCCATCACTGATGGCTTTTTGTCGTTTCTAGACTCGTTAAAGGGTGCAGAAGAGCTTTATATTCTAGGCGATTTTTTTGAAGTCTGGATCGGTGATGATTACTCCAATGAATACATTGAACTGATCAATCAAGCATTACAGCAGTGCTCTGCTAGAGGCACAAAAATTTATTTCATGCACGGCAATCGTGACTTTTTAGTTGGGCAAGCTTGGTGTGATAACGCCCATTGTGAATTACTGGATGAATCCAAACTAATCACTTTAGGCGACGAAAGCATTCTTTTGATACACGGCGATAGTCTTTGCACCGATGATGTTGAATACATGAAAGCGCGAGTTATGCTGCGTAATCCGCAGTGGCAGGAACAACTGCTCGCCAAATCAATTCCTGAGCGAATTGAATTTGCTAAGCAAGTTCGTAACGAAAGCAAAGAAAGTCAAAAAGGCAAAAGCTACGAAATTATGGATGTGAACCAAGAAGCCGTAGATAAAGCATTATCGGAAGCTAATTGCGCAACCCTGATTCATGGCCATACTCACCGTCCGAATATTCATCACTGGGAATTTGAAGGTGAAGCCCGCACTCGCTATGTTCTAGGTGACTGGGGTGATAAAGGCTGGTTCATTAAATGGCAAGCTGGCGAAGAACTGAAGCTTGAGTCATTTGATCTTTAACTAATGCCCCGCTTCCCACCCCTCTCAACTAATCCCATTATTCTAGGCGCCCTATTCATTCTATTAGGCGAAGCACTGCTGGGGGTGATGGGAGGCATCATTAAACACTTATCTGAGGATCTTTCTACCCAACAAGTTGTGTTCTTCCGCAATATTGCTGGCCTCATTATGCTGCTGCCGATTTTGCTAAAAACAGGATTGTCAGAGCTAAAAACTCAACGCCTTCACTGGCATTTAATGCGAGCCGTTGTCGGGCTCATTGCCATGTACTGTTATTTCTTTGTACTCGCACGCATGCCATTAGCCGAAGCTTTTTTAGTTAAACTCACCAGCCCCTTTTTTATGCCGATCATCGCTTATGCTTGGTTAAAAGAAAGCATCGGACC
>Ga0115551_1000133_pt1 | contig 49843 bp, 44 predicted proteins | sample COGITO_mtgs_1103_FD_87179 | JGI IMG/M metagenome (GOLD analysis project Ga0115551, IMG submission 87179) | Pelagic marine microbial communities from North Sea - COGITO_mtgs_110321 | ecosystem: Environmental > Aquatic > Marine > Epipelagic | place: Germany:Helgoland, sampling site Kabeltonne... | reverse complement strand
TTAAAACAAATCGCGGATGTTGCGAGCAATAAAAAAGAAAAAGAGTGAACATTAAATCAGAGCGGCTTTATACAAGGCCGCTTTCAATGACTGCAACGTCACTGGCTTAGTTAAAATATCATTCATACCGATATCAAAACACTCAGCACGCTCTTCACTGGTAACGCCCGCCGTTAAGGCGAATATAGGAATGGCCATCCCACGCAGCCTAAGCTCTCGCGTTGCTTCAAACCCGTCGATTACTGGCATATGACAATCCATCAGGATCAAATCAGGGTTAATATCATCAATACAGTCCAGCAGTTGCTGACCATCATCAACCACCGCCACATTAATCAGTAATTTTTTAAGTAGTTTTTCAATCACTTTACGATTGGTGGCATTATCTTCCGCGACTAAAACCTTCATCCCTTCAATAGCAGGAAGCACCTCAACCTCAGCCGCAACGTTCTTATCCATCGCACCAGAACGAGCTCGAATGGTCGCCGTGAATGTAGACCCCTGCCCCAACGTACTATTTACTGTTATTTCACCCGACATAAGCTCTACGATCTGACGACACAAGGACAAGCCTAGCCCTGTGCCACCATAAATACGCGAAGTATGAATTTCAGCTTGCTGGTAAGCATCAAAAATCTCTCCTAAGCGTGTTTCATTAATGCCAATGCCCGAATCAGAAACCGTCAACACCAAAAGCAAATCTCCTACTTCCGACCCTTCTACTTCCGGTGCATGCTCATCCACTCGCAAAGACAGGCCAATCTCGCCGCCATCAGTGGTGAACTTCAGCGCGTTGCTCAATAAATTCATAATCAGTTGCTGCAAGCGAATGCCGTCAGCGATCAAATACTCAGGAACAGAAGCATCAATATTTTGATGAAAATTAATCGACTTACTCATCATTGGTGCATGAAACATGGAATTCACTTCAGTAATCAAATCTTTTAATTTGAAGGGTCGAGGATCCAGTTCCAGTTTTCCCGCTTCGATTTTTGACAAGTCCAAAACATCGTTAACGATTCCCAACAAGGCTCGTCCAGAATTATGAATATCGCCTAAAAACCCCTGCTGCTCCAACGTTAATTCGGTATCCGCCAAAACATCTGCCATACCAATTATACCGTTTAAAGGCGTGCGAATTTCGTGACTCATGTGCGCTAGAAAAGCTGATTTTGCCTGAGAGGCTTTAAGTGCTTGCTGTTGTTTAAACTCTGCATTAATAACACGTTTAGCAAAATACTCTGCGCGCAATATATCGCGATAAGACCTTAAGGCATTAATCATAGAAAGATTTAAACGATCGGTTGTTGCTTCCGTTTTAGAAATATAATCATTAATATCGTAATCCTGAATAACCTGCCGCTCAGGCGCCAAACCTGGCTGACCCGTGCGTAATAAAATGCGGGTAATGTGATTATGTAATTGATTACGAATATAATTGACCACCTCAAAACCGCTATTATCAGATTCCATAACAACATCAAGCAAGACAATGGCAATATCATCACGCTGCGACAATATTTCAATCGCTTCTGCACCTGAATAAGCACATATTAATTCAAGAGCATGGCCATCAAATCGGAAACGAGAAAGCACCAAGCGTGTTACCTGAATAACCGTTTCATCATCATCCACTACCAATACCGGAATGCGATCAGGTAAAAGATTGATGATTTCTTCCATGTGTTAACTCCATACGTCTAAAAGGCATACCAGCAGTGTGGATTAAATAAATCCATTGTCCAATGATTAACTTCATCATACACTATGCGAACTTACTCGCTCAAAGCAAAAACGCTGAGAGAAGTAAAAAATGTCTTGTCGGGGTGCCTTAATTAAAAGGCTGAGATCACAATGTGGATCCCGTTGAACCTGATCTGGTTAATACCAGCGTAGGAAACAAGATGAAAGAACGTGAAAAGTATCTGCTAGTGAACAATTTAGAACACTCGATTAGAAATACTACTCAGAGTTCGAATCAATCAACGACCTAAAAACCGTTTTGATATCGTCTCGATCACGCCTTTCATAGCCATCATGTGCTTATCGGTACTTACATGTAAGTCCATATCGAGCCTTTCATGATGCGCCCTACCTTCAGAATTCAAGTTAGACAGATCAATTAATTTTTCTCAACAGAGATAGGTAACAATTGTGTCTGAACAAACTTATACCATTCAGAAAAATCTGAGTGAAACCGCCAAAGTTGATGAGCTTTCTACCCAACCCTTCCCAGGCTCTAAAAAGCTTTACATCAAAGCGTTTAATGAAAACAGCCAAAGCGATATCCACGTTGCCCTGCGTGAAATTCACTTATCCCCCACCCAGCTGGCCAACGATAAAACCGAATACAATGCCCCTGTCCGTATTTATGACACATCAGGCCCTTACAGCGACCCCGATAAAACCATCGATGTGCGCAAAGGCCTAGATAGCTTGCGTAAAGGTTGGATTGAAGGACGCAACGATACCGACGTACTCACGGGCAACAGTTCTGAATACGCCAAAGTTCGTGAAATGAACATTGCCCTAGAATCCCTACGCTTTGATTTACAGCGCAATCCTATTCGCGCCAAAGTCGGCAAAAACGTGACTCAACTGCACTACGCTCGCCAAGGTATCATCACCCCTGAGATGCAGTACATCGCCATCCGTGAAAACCTTGCGATGGCTGAAGATGAAATGGCCGCACACAATAAACACCAGCACCCAGGTGAAAACTTTGGCGCGGCAACACCAAGCTACATCACGCCTGAATTTGTGCGCAGCGAAGTCGCCCGTGGCCGAGCCGTTATTCCAGCCAACATTAATCACCCAGAAAGTGAGCCAATGATTATTGGCCGTAACTTTTTAACCAAGGTGAATGCCAATATTGGCAACTCCGCTTTAACGTCCTCGATTGAAGAGGAAGTTGAGAAACTGGTTTGGTCAACGCGCTGGGGCGCTGATACCGTCATGGATCTATCCACCGGTAAAAACATCCACGAAACTCGCGAATGGATTGTGCGTAACAGCCCTGTCCCCATTGGTACCGTGCCAATCTATCAAGCATTAGAAAAAGTAAATGGCGTCGCCGAAGATCTTACCTGGGAAGTCTTCCGCGATACGCTGATAGAGCAAGCTGAACAAGGCATCGATTATTTCACCATTCATGCTGGTGTTTTATTACGCTACGTACCGATGACCGCTGAACGCGTAACGGGTATTGTTTCTCGTGGTGGCTCCATCATGGCGAAATGGTGTTTATTCCATCACAAAGAGAACTTCCTCTATACGCACTTTGATGATATTTGCGAAATAATGAAAGCTTATGACGTCACCTTTTCTTTGGGCGACGGACTTCGACCCGGCTCTGTCGCTGATGCCAACGATGAAGCTCAGTTTAGTGAGCTACGTACGCTAGGTGAACTCGCCAAAAAAGCCTGGGCACACGATGTGCAGGTTTTCATCGAAGGTCCAGGTCACGTGCCAATGCACATGATCAAAGAAAATATGGACGAGCAAATTAAACACTGCGATGAAGCGCCTTTTTACACATTAGGCCCGCTAGTGACGGACATTTCTCCAGGTTACGATCATTTCAGCTCCGGCATCGGCGCGGCGATGATCGGCTGGTATGGCTGTGCCATGCTGTGCTATGTCACCCCGAAAGAGCACTTAGGTTTACCTAATAAAGCCGACGTTAAACAAGGCATGGTGATGTATAAAATTGCCGCCCATGCTGCGGATTTAGCGAAGGGACATCCCGGTGCTCAAATTCGCGATAACGCTATGTCGAAGGCACGCTTTGAATTCCGCTGGCAGGATCAGTTCAACCTAGCCATAGATCCCGATACCGCACGTGCCTATCACGATGAAACTTTACCGAAAGAAGGTCACAAGGTCGCCCATTTCTGTTCAATGTGCGGACCTAAATTCTGCTCAATGAAAATCAGCCAAGAAGTGCGTGATTTAGACGCGGCGCAAGTTGCGGCGATTCATGCGGCTGATAAGAAACTGGCTGACGAAGCGAAGCAAGGCATGGATGAAATGTCTGAGCAATTCAAGCAGCAAGGCAGCGAGCTTTATAGTGAAGTTTGAGCGTGAAGTGTCGTACCCTGGACTCAAGATAGCAATTCTAGGAGGCGGCTTAGTAGGCCGCCTGCTAGCATGGCGTTTGGCGTCTGGCATAGAGCAACTTGATACCGGAATTGATAGCAAACTTGATACTGACGTTATTTCAGATATCGATACTCTCAATCACATCGCTCTAGAGAAAGGCACTAACTCAGATAACGGTATAACCAATAATAGTCCTATTAATGGATCCACTATTAGCCAGATATCCGTCTTTGAAAAAGGCCAACTCGCCCCAACAGAAAAGTGCGAAAGAGCAGCAGCGTTTACCGCAGCGGCAATGATCTCGCCCTTAAGTGAGCTGGTGGCCAGTGAAATGGAGATCTACCAACTAGGATTGCAATCCCTCAATCTTTGGCCGAATTGGTTAGAAGAAATGGGCATCCCTCAACACTTCCACCCCCAAGGCAGCTTAGTATTAGCCCACCCGAATGACCTAGCGGAATTGCAGCAATTTAAACGTGATTTAAGTTTCAAGCTTAATGAACACAATGCCTCTAATAAACAAGCTAATACTCATGCGGACACTCATGTGGATTCTAGAACCGCTGCGCTACAGGTATTAAATGAGCGCCAGCAATTAGAAAACTTAGAGCCAGCCATTAGTCAGCATTTTCAAACAGGTCTATACCTGCCCAGTGAAGCGCACATTGATCATAATGAAGTACTCGCAGAGCTTATCTTAAATGCAACAAGACTCGGCGTTAATTTCACCGAGAACTGTGCTTTAGAACCTGATAACGAAGCGTTGAAAGATTACGATCTTATCTTCGATTGCCGCGGTACCGGTTTAAAAGAAGCAGGTTTTCGTGGCGTGCGCGGCGAGGTGATTCGTATTGAGTGCAAAGAAGTCACGCTCAAGCGTCCGATTCGTATCATGCATCCACGTTATAAGCTTTATATTGTGCCCAAGCCTAATCATCAGTTTGTGATTGGTGCCACTGAGATCGAAAGCGAAGATCGCTCTAAGATCAGCTTACGCTCCTCAATGGAACTAATGTCAGCACTGTATGCAGTGAACCCCGCGTTTGCAGAAGCCCGCATCATTAGCCAAGAGACCAACCTTCGCCCAGCGTATATGAATAATTTACCGCGCATTGATAGACTGCAATCAATCCACAACAAACCGATCATTCGCATCAACGGCCTATATCGTCATGGCTACCTCATTGGCCCAGCCATGATTGAACAAGCAATTCAGCAGGCCTTCTTATGAAAGCGGCATTTTTATGACCACAATAGCAATAAGCATTAACGGCGAAGAAATCATGATTACTGCCCCATGCTCTCTTAACCAAGCACTTTATGTGTGGTCTACCATGGTAGCGAACTCCAGCCCCGATACCGCAAATGATGGCCTGAAGAACGGCGTGCAGAGCCACGTCATCGCCCTCAATCAAACCTTCGTTCCTCGTAATCAATACGGCAGTACACGTTTAAACAGTGGTGATATCATCGAATTACTGTCCCCCATGGCAGGAGGCTAAACCATGCCCACACATAATAAAGATGGCCTAAAACTCTATGACCAAGAGCTCAACTCGCGACTTTTGGTCGGTACTGCACTGTACCCGTCCCCCGAGATCATGGCCAAGGCGATCGAAGCATCAGGCAGCGACATGGTGACATTATCATTACGTCGCCAAGACCCCAGCAATAACCAAGGGCAAGTGATCTGGCAGTATATTCAACAAAGCGGCTGCGCTTTGTTGCCCAATACCGCAGGCTGTCATAGCGCTCAAGAAGCCATTACCTTGGCGCACATGAGTCGCGAAATGTTCAATACCGACTTTATAAAATTAGAAGTGATCGGCGATGACTACAACCTACAGCCCGATCCTTTTGAGACAGTTAAGGCAGCCGAAAATCTGATAAAAAGTGGCTTTAAAGTTTTGCCTTACTGCACAGACGACCTAGTATTATGTCAGCGTTTATTGGACGTTGGCTGTCAGGTATTAATGCCTTGGGGTTCACCTATCGGCACTGGCAAAGGCTTGATGAATCCTTATAATTTACAAGCAATTAGAGATCGTTTTCCAACCACCAGCCTCATCATAGACGCTGGGATTGGTAAGCCCTCCCAGGCGATGGCCGCAATGGAGATGGGATTTGATGGCGTCTTACTTAATACCGCCATCGCTAAAGCGCACAACCCCGTATTGATGGCCCAAGCCTTTGCTCAAGCAGTGAACGGTGGCCGCCAAGGTTACTTAGCCGGTCTGATGGAAAGTCGCCAAACCGCGAGCCCATCGACCCCTGTATTAGGAACACCCTTTTGGCAGCAACAATAGCATCAACAACAGTAGCAAGCATGGATCTAGACGACACAACCCAAAATCACACGATCCAGAAAAGCCGCCCCATTGTATGGAGCATTGCTGCATCTGACTCTGGCGGCGGCGCGGGCATACAAGCCGACTTAAATACGTTTCATAGCTTGGGCTGCCATGGCTGCACAGTGATTACCGCCATTACCGCACAAAACAGCGTCGCGGTAGAAAAAATTCATCCATTATCTGCGGTCGATCTCGCGGCTCAGTGGCAAGCACTCGAAAAAGATTTACTACCTGAAGCGATTAAAATTGGCCTACTGACTGAATCTAAAACCGTGCGGTGGTTAGCAAGACGATTAGAAAGTTTACGCTCAAATCATGAGTTTTTTAGCGTTTGGGACCCCGTATTAAAAGCCAGCACTGGCACCCACTTTTTAGATGCTTTCGGGCGAGAAGAGATTAATCCACTGCTTAAGCAAGTCGACCTAATCACCCCCAATTTACAAGAAGCAGAAATGCTCACTAAAATATCGATCACCTCATTTGCCGACATTCAGCTTGCCGCTCAGCAGTTGCTTGATCGCGGAGTGAAAAACGTTTTGATTAAGGGCGGTCATTCGTTTGATAGAGCTGGCAATAGCCTCGGCAAAGCCTCTTTTTGCCGAGACTACTTCGCCAACAAAGATCAATCGTTTTGGCTTTCACATGCAAAACAAAACCAACCGAATAATCACGGTACTGGCTGCACACTCGCCTCGGCCATTGCCAGTTTTGTTTCTCAACAGCATTCCCTCAGCGATAGTATCGTATTAGCCAACCGTTTCATTCAACAAGGTTTGAGACTCGCAGCTCCCCAAGGCAAAGGCGCTGGCCCCGTCTGGCAAGCGGCTCTGGAAAATCATCCTGCTGACTTTTCAGAAATCAGCAAATCAGCAGAAGATTTCGAGCAAGAAAATAGCATTCAAAGTTTCCCAAAAGCCGACAACCTCGGCTTATACGCCATCGTTGATAACTTAATCGATTTAGAGCGCTTAACAACCCAAGGAATTACTACCCTACAATGGCGTGATAAGTCAGCCGTCGGTAGCGACGACAAAAAAGAAAACTTACAGCGAGCAATAAAACACTGCCAACGAGCGAATATTCCCCTCTATATTAATGATGACTGGCAACTGGCACTGGAATTTAATGCTTATGGCATTCATCTAGGTCAAGAAGACCTCGCACAAATTCCGCACAATGACCTCAAGCGCTTACAAAAGAAAGGCTTACACTTAGGCATCAGTTGCCATAATGAAACCGAACTGGCCTATGCCCACAGTTTAAAACCCAGCTATTTAGCCTTTGGCCCTGTGTTCACTCCCAAGTCAAAAATTGTCGCTCATCCACAACTGGGATTAAGCAAACTTAAACTATGGCAAAGCGGCTATGGCAAACTCTACCCCACCACCTGCATCGGTGGCATTGACCTAAACAACATGCAAAGCGTACTCGCGACAGGCATAACATCAATCGCAGTCATCTCTGCTATTGATGACGAGCAGAAGAGTTCAGTTTTTATTGAAACCTTCCTTAAAAATACGCAAGCACGACCTAAAGCCGTGATTTAAAACGGCCTTAACTTGCTATAACTAACAATTAAATAACCCAAGCTCACTTTTATTGCTATTTTTTGAACAATGGCAGGATTTAATCTGGCAAGGAATGCTGGCTTATGGAAGTATGTTCGCCATATTGAAACGATCCAACTCCCTTATTCAATCTTTAAATAGAATCCTCACCATGTCAGAAGCTCGTGTATTACTTGAAGTCAAAAATAAAATCGCTTACGTCAGCTTAAACCGCCCAGAAAAACACAACGGTTTGGATATGGGCATGTTTAAAGAAATGATCGCCACCGCAAAGAAAATTCGCAAAGATCGTACGATCCGAGCTGTCATCATGCACGGCAACGGCCCATCGTTTTGCGCAGGCTTAGACTTTGGCGCGTTAAGCAAAGACCCAATGATGGTGCCTAAGGTTTTTCTAAAAATGCCTTGGACTAAAGTAAACGTTGCCCAACAGATCGCTCACATCTGGCGCGACCTACCAATCCCTGTTATCTCAGCGATTCATGGCAATTGCTTTGGCGGAGGTATGCAAATCATTCTGGCTACCGATTACCGCATCGCAACCCCTGATAGCAAGATGTCTATTTTAGAAATGAAATGGGGTCTAATCCCCGACATGAGCGGCATGGTGACATTATCACGCTTAACCCGCGTTGATATCGCCCAAGAGCTCACAATGACAGGCCGCTTTTTCTCCGGTATTGAAGGCGCTGAATACGGTTTAATCAGCAAGATCAGTGACAACCCACTGGCCGCTGCAGAAGCCTTAGCCAATGACATCGCTAGTAAATCACCGGATGCGATCGCCGCAACGAAATATCTATTTAAGAAAACTTGGAAAAAAGATACTTGGGGCGCACTACTTTGGGAGCGCTGGGTTCAAGCTCGCTTACTAGGCCGTAAGAATCAGCGCATAGCAATGGCAAATGGCATGGCCAAAGATGGCAAGGTAAAACCTTTCCACGATCGCAGCTCTTTTAGATAAAAGGCTTAAGCAGAGAAATACTCAACCTCTATGAATGCGGAGATGACAAAATGACAAAGCAGTCATTCACTCTAACTTCATAGGGAATTACTGAGTAGCCTAAGGCGCGACAGATTTTTGTGGCACACTGCTATCATTAATTTTGAATCAAGGCTGAGTGGCTCGGTATCATTAATGACGACATCTACCCCAAACGAACAATGGCACCTGCAAGCTGAACAACACTTTACCCTAGGCCAAACGTCTCATAAAGGCGCCAAGGCTCAAAATGAAGATGCCATTGGCATTCGTATTCCCACAGGTATTATTCAAAGCCACAAAGGCTCAGTGGCAATTATTGCCGATGGTGTAAGTGCCGCCGAAGCAGGCAAAGAAGCCAGCGAAACGTGTGTCCGCAACTTCCTCAGCGATTATTATTCCACCCCAGATACCTGGAGCGTAAAGCAGAGCACGACCAAGGTACTAACTGCACTCAATCGTTGGTTATACAGCCAAGGTCAGCGCTTCACTGATGCGCAAAAAGGGTACATTAGTACGTTAAGCTGCGTTGTTTTTAAATCCAATACTGCCCACATATTTCACGTTGGCGACAGTCGAATCTATCGTCTGCGCGATGGTGATTTAGAGCAACTAACCCGCGACCATACGACCGCCGTAAGTTCGACGCAAAGCTATCTCGCCCGCGCAATGGGGCTAGACGTAAAACTCGATGTGGATTATCGCAGCACAGATATTGAACCTGGGGATATTTTCTTTTTATCCACCGACGGCATTCATGATTTCATTACAGATCAACAATTACGCAACCACCTTAAACCGCTAAAACAATTAACCACCGAGAACTTCGAACTGAACTGCCAACAGCTGGTAGACCTCGCATTACAGCAAAAGAGTAATGACAACCTCAGCTGTCAGATTATTCGTATTGATACACTACCAAAGCAAGATCTAAACGACGTACACCAGAAACTGACCGATCTCCCCTTTCCCCCCAATCTTGCCGTCGGCATGTCGATTGACGGCCTGCGCATCGAAAAAGAACTGCACTCCAGCAATCGCAGCCAGCTTTACAAGGTGGTCGATATCGATACAGGGGAAGCGTTTTGCATGAAAACCCCATCGGTTAATTACAATGACGACGCAGCGTACATCGAGCGCTTTATTCTTGAAGGCTGGATTGGCCATCGCATTAACAACCCTCACGTGCTTAAAATTGCAGGCTTCAACCGCCCGAAGCATTATTTATATTATTTAACCGAATACATCGATGGTATTACCCTAGAGCAATGGATTAAAGAAAATCCAAATCCGCCCATACAGAATGTCATTATTATCATTCAACAGGTATTAAAAGGACTGCGAGCATTTCACCGCCGCGAGACGATTCATCAAGACCTGAAACCCGGCAACATCATGTTAGATAAGTACGGCGAGGCTAAGATCATCGACTTTGGTTCTTGTCATGTGAAAGCGATAGCAGAAATTGCAACGCCACTAGAACGCGATGGTATTCTGGGCACCGCGACTTATGCAGCGCCAGAAGCAGTATTAGAAGGCCAGAGCTTGCAGCAAAGTGATATCTTTTCGGTGGCCGTTATTTTATTTGAAATGCTCACTAATAAGCTGCCGTTTGCGGGAAAACTGGAAGAGTGCCGAAATAAGAATGCGTATTTAAATACGCGCTATACCCCAAGCTATGAACTGAATCCTTTAGTGCCGGTTTGGCTGGATGGTGCCATTAAAAAAGCACTCAGGTTTGAGCCTAATAATCGCCATGGTGACGTATCAGAATTTCTTTATGAGATTGAGCATCCGAATCCGAAGTATAAAAAGACTTACAATGTCGCCTTATTACATTCAAACCCGAGCCTTCCTTGGCAGTTTCTATCGGGGGTATTGCTTATCAGTTTGTGCGTATCGATTTATTTCAACTTAAATCCATAGGACTATATAAAACTATTCAGTAGCCTTTATTCAGCGACTAAAACCTGACATACGCTAAAAGCTTTGCCATCACCACGATCCAGCTCTTTCACCAACTTTGGCAAAACCTTGTCTAGCTTGGTTTTTAACGTCCAAGGCGGATTGATCACAATCATGCCTGCCGATGTCATACCCGATTCTAAAGAATCTTCCGCTAGGCCCAGCTCATATTGGTGAATATTTTTAATACCCGACTGCTTTAACTTGCGCAGCATAAAATCAACACGTTTACGATCAACCACTGGATACCAAATAGCATAAGTGCCTGAGTTAAATTTCTTATGCGCCTTAATCACCGTTTCAATCACATCGCTGTAATCGGTTTTCATCTCATAAGAAGGATCGATCAATACCAACGCGCGTCGACTAACAGGAGGAACAAGACTCAATAAACCTTTTAAGCCGTCATCTTGCTTAATGCGAATTTTACGTGCAATCGCCTTAGAGTCTGTTGCCATCGATTCCGACAATATACGAAAATCACTGGAATGCAGCTCAAACAACCACGCTTTATCTTTTTCACGGTCTGGATGCGTCACATAGTGATGCGCAATGGCAGGAGAACCTGGGTAGAACGTTAAAGGCTTCTTTTTAAGATCAACCCCCTGCTCACCATTTAATGCTTCAATCACATTAAAGTAAGTCTCTAACTCGGTAAAATCAATACGCTTAAGCTTGGCAATACCGTCTTTGTATTCAGCTGTTTTATTCGCATTGGCAGAGCGTAAATCATATAACCCCGCCCCAGAGTGCGTATCAATATAGTCAAACGGTGCATCTTTCTTATTGAAATGCTCTAGGCATTCAACCAATACAATGTGCTTTAACACATCTGCGAAATTACCCGCATGGTAAGAGTGACGATAGCTTAGCAAAATTAAACTCGATCTTTTACAAGAGAATAGGAAGGTATACTGGGATTTTCGACGATTTAAGGCGGTGAAACAAGCTGCTTTTGGTATTCAATTAATAAAGCACTGAAATCCGTCAACATCGCGGCACGATTTTCTAAACTATCGTGATACATTTCAGTGGTCAAATAATACGATTTAGGGGTCGCCATATAATTGCGTAATATAGGCATTACGGTGCGTAAATGCTCACCCTGTTGCAGCAATGTATTATCAGTAGGGTTTAATACTTGCTGCTTCTGCAGTTTTTGCAAAGAGATTTTATGGTGAATAAGCACCAATAAATGATCGCTATGCCCTTGATGCGCCTCATATCCTTTATCGTTAGCTGCTTGCACCGTTGAAATTTGTACCGCAGTGCAAGCCGCTAAACATAAAATCAACGTTATTCGTTTAATAAACAGTTGCCCCACTCACAGCGCACTAAAATGTAACTGTTGTCAGGGCATTGCACATCATAAACTTCATGAGGCCAATCACTCTTAATCACCTTAACGCTTGCACCAGGGCAACCCGAACGCTTCGCTAACTTTTCGACTACGTATAACGAACGGCCAAACTTACGCTGTTTATTCAACGCCAAAGCGGCCGCCTTCTCTTCTAAGTTCTTACCATCTCGCTGAGCGCGACGCTGAAGATCAACCAAGGTTGGGTAAAATTTATTGTTATCGCGTAAATCATAATCACCGTCGTTAAACTTAGACAACATGTTTAAACACAATTTTTCTTGGTCGCCGCTACTGTCTAAAATAAGCTGCATTTCCGCTTCTGCATCGTCCACTACCTGAGTTGTTAAGCCCAAAGCAATATTGGCACCGGTCACATCACGATCACCAGAAACCAACATAATTTCACGCGTTAAACCATAATCTGCGCCCTCTACGAAAGCACCGTTACGACGCCACCAGTTAGTTTTGGCTTGCCAAGCAACTTGCTTCACTTTGCCACTAATGTCTTGGCAATGATCAACCCACAAGCGTAATTGCACATCTGTTTGCAACGCATAATAAACAGCCTGCCCCGTCGATGATTGTGGAGCAGACGAACAACCCACTAATAACGACAACAATAATGCAGACATTAAAACTCGAAGGTGAGTTTTGATCAGGTACAACATAAATATTCCTTTTAACACATCGAACGAAAGGGGATTTAATAAAAGATTAATTAATAGTAGAGCTTATACCGTCGAGGAGCCAGTATTCACCGCGACTTTTTCTAACCAAGCCACCGCGGCTGACACATCAAAAGGCCACTCCAATGTTAAGTTAGAAGATTCATCTAATAATACGGGGATTTTTTCACCATACTGCTCAAGCCATATTGGCTGATCAATAATATCTTGCAGGTAAATTTGTAGCTCGGCTTGTTGAGACAGAGCCAGTACATCTGGCTGACTAAAAGCCTGCTGCAAAACACCCTGAGCAAGCTCACACAAATGGCAAGCTTGGGTAGACAATAATAAAATAGCCAAAACAATCACTCTCAGCGCTTATTAACTTTTAACGTTTATTGATAAGAAAGCGCTAGTATAAAGCAATTACACCAATAAGTTAGACATCATCTCAGCGCGATTATTCATCGCACTCTCCAGCCCTTGGTTATAAGCTTGAAAAATATCTTTTAAGTGGTCATCAGGAAACATCTGGTCGACTAAATCATTTAGCAGCTGTTTAGGATCAGCAAACGATTTTGCTTGTTCCAAAGCCGACAAGTAATCATCGTTGTAAGCCAATAACGACGAAGAAAGATTTTCTAATTCGGAGGTCGGTAATTTAGGTTGCACCGAATTATACGCACGACTGACTGAGCTGAAAGATTCTTGGCGAAGGTTCAAACTCATTGATGCCAGCTCATCACCATCAAAACCAATCTTCATAGCTTGCTCTAATGCCCCACCCAGATCACCTGAGAAGAAAGTACCACTGAGTTTTTCAACATCACGAAGAAGATTGGTCAGCGCTTCCTGCTCCCCTTCATCCAAACTGCCCATCACATCCATTTGCCACTCAGTGCCTTGCTCAAAACCCGCCGCACTAATGTACTGATGACCCTGCTGCTCGGCATAAGAAAATGATTGCGCGGATTGCTTAAAGCTAAGAGAAATTTTATCGCCGTCTTTTGTCATCAACTCCAAAGACATAGAGTTTGTCTGACTGGCTTGGCTGCTATTGTAGCGGGACTCAAACGCTGGCATTTTTGTACTCACACCTACGTCATTGGTATTTTTAGGGTACTGGCCACCTTCCATATTTTTCAGGCCTGCATCAATCAACTCACGGCCTTGAGCAATCTCTGCCTTAAGATCGTCATTTAATAAACCCATATCTTTTAATTGCTGCTCAGCCTGATCGTAACCTTTAGCAATCCCTTCTTTAGCCGCTTCTAGGCGCTGTTGAATTCGGCTATCGTCAGCTCCTCGTGAACGCAATTGATCTAAGCCACGCTGAACATGATCCAGCATTGTCGTCGCAACGTCCTGAGCACCTTTTTTATCAGCCAACTGTAAGCCAGAAGAGGACGTCCCCGTTGATTGACCAATACCTCGCTTTACGTTCTCATTTAAAACATCAGACGCATTTGATTCATGGCGAGCACCTGGGTTTTGATGTGTTGTTTGAGAATTGCTTTGATACGAGCCAGATTGAACATTAATAAGATTGGGATTGAAGTTCATAACAGTCACCGGATTAAGTTGCGCTATAGGCTATAGCGGCCAATCAAGCCAGTGCTTTAACGATTTTATGTAATAATTCTGTTCAGAAACAAAAAAAGCCGCAATAAGCGACTTTTTTAACAGACCTGCAAGCGATTAATCTTCGTCTAACATATCTTCTCTTAAGTCATCCTGTACCGGATCGTCAGACAACCAGATACCAAACAAAGCCTTTTTAAATTCAAGACCAGGCACAAGCACCTTTACTTCACCGTTGCGAATGACGCTAACGCCTTGATTAGGAACGTATTGCAGATCAAATACATCTTCATTTTCAACAGCATCACGGAATGCACCAATCAACATCTCAACTTCTTTTTGAATCGGTCCAAGCTTACCGCCAGTCGATTTAACAAAACCGTCGAGTGTCGCTTCGCTCATTTTTTCGCCATCGATTAAAGACGATGTGATATACAAACGAATAGTCATGGCTTCGTCAGCAGCGATTAATGCATCAGCATCGCTACTTTTCTCATTAAGGTACAAAGCACCTACATACAAATTCAGGAAAAACTTAGAACGAATGCCCGCGCCGTTTAAAACCAGCGACTGCTCTGCAACTTGAATGCTGTCTGCAATTTCAATATCGTTAACTTCTTTAGACTGTGCAAGTGGCATTAACGCCATACCAATAATAAAACTCGCCATAATACGTAACATGTGATTACCCTCTTTTAATTTTTATCTAGGTTGGTCAGAATGAAGATCTTTTATATTGATCTCGTGAAGGAAAAGCAAGCACTTTAGGTTATTTTGAGCCAACTTTAATCATTAAGCTGGCTCAAAAAGCACTGAGTCGTGATTACCTGAACTGGCTCACGTTTTTAGCAACAAACTTGAGCGTTAATTCTACGAGGTTTTCACCCGCGCCATGAAAACGATCATCACACTCAGCAATTTCATCCACCAGCTCACTGGCCAGCAAATCAAAAGCTTCCATGCGCTCATCTTCATCACTAGGAACAACACCCTTAGGGAAGTAATCGACAACTTGCTTTACCACAGCATGGGTTCTCTTAGCCCGAATCTTTTCAAGTGCTTCTAGCATATCCTGAATCAACGCACCGCTATCATGATGAAATAGCTGACCGAAGCCACCGTTCTCCATCTCGCGAGACAAACAATCAATACAGTAAACAGACTTCTCAGCAGCGCTTAAGTCGGAATACCCTAATTCAGCTTTTTTATCAAAAATTACGTCTGTAATTTGTAAAAATGCGTCGGTCTCATCGGCCATTTCTAAAGCGGCCTGAATCTCCATGTTCATCTGTGCCCTACTCGTTATTTCAATGAATGTAGTCTTACAATTTTGATCTCAAGTAATTTAGCCTACCTAAATTAATTTGACAAAATATTTATATAAATAGAACGCCCATTCTGCATAAAACATGACTAAAGACTGATTTTTAATGAAACACACACTCAAAACTGGCTAATTATGCAGCAAAAAACGGCTTACGAAGAACAACTATAATGAGACAACCCGCCCGTTTCAAAAAACTCAGACGGTTTTAATTTATAAAACTTCTGCTCAATCTCAGCAGATTGCTCCTCATAAGGCTGCGTCATAATCTCTTGCAGCTCTCTAACCAAGTCATAATTCCCCATACTCGCTTGCTGATACGCAGGCACAACGAACCACTCACGCAAATTGTATTTGGGGTTAACGAGTTTCATCTGTTTAGAGAGTGCGACTCGCGATAAAGGCGAAGCACCCTTCCCACCCGTTGTTTTAACGCTTAACGCTTGCCATTTTTCCAGCCATTGTGACCAGCGCTTTTCGATTTCTTCCGCATTGGCATCATATAGTGAGCGGCTATAGAAGCTTTTCTTGAGAGGACCAATGTCATCAGGCAACGATGATAACTCCCGGAAGAAAATAGTGTAATCAACCGGAGTTTGCTGCATCAAGGCTTCAAGCTCATTAAACATCTCACGATTAAATGCATCAAAACCCAGCTTCGCAGCCCACATTGCTTCCATTTCTGACTGCATCACTTCTGCAAAACCGCTTCGAATCTCATCAAGTTGCTCCATAGCATCTTGGTTCGATACCAATAGTGGTCGTAACGCCGTCCAAAACATGTGGAAGTTACGCTCCGCGGCAACGGGTTGATTCATAAAAGAGAAATGATGACCACCCCCTGTCCAAGGTTGAAACTGAGGATCGTAGACATCACAGAATCCAAAAGGACCATAATCAAGAGTAAACCCACCCGCGGCGCAGTTATCGCTATTGAAATTACCTTGGCAATAACCAACACGAATCCAGTTCGCCACCAATAACGTTAAGCGACTCCGAAACTCACGCGCCAGCAATACTACTTTCTCGGCAATCGTTAGATTTTTATCGATGACTTCGCCGTATTCACGATCAATCAAGTGCAGCACAATCATCTCAAGTTCCGCCATTGCTTGCGGATGTTCGTTCTTACGGGCACGACGACTGAATAACTCCAATTGACCAACTCGAAGAAACGATGGCGCAACACGCGTAGAAATGGCAACGGCCTCTGAGATAAGCACATCAGGATCTTTCATATACGAACCTTCCGAGTACCAAGGTCGGTTAACGGTCTCTGTTTTTGAAACGTACAAACTCAAAGACCGTGACGTTGGAACGCCTAGTGCGTGCATGTGTTCTTGCGCTAAAAACTCACGCACACTCGAGCGCAATACCGCACGACCATCAGCACCACGGCAATAAGGCGTCCTGCCACCGCCTTTTAGCTGCATTTCCCAACGCTGGCCATTGATAACCGCTTCAAGCACAGACATTGCACGCCCATCACCATAGCCATTACCCGTTTGAAACGGACACTGCTGCACGTATTCCGTACCAAAAATAGACAGTGCATATCCAGTAGCCCAACCGACCTTACGCAGAGGCTCAGGAACGTGCGTAAGATCACCCGAAAACATACGAATAAAATCGGGCGACTCTGCCAAACTATCAGCAAAGCCTAGTTCGCGAAAAAATCTTTTGCTGTGCGTGACGTACTCGGGGTTTTTAATCGGTGTAGGACTCACGGGAACATAGTGCCCTGAAAATACTTGTCGCGGCATATGATCATCGCCGTTTGCGGTTGCATCTGGGTCGCAGCTAAGCGTATCCATCAGCGAGTAATCTGCTAACGTTGCAAGATCATCAAGGGTCGTAATCGTGGGTAAAGGATTCTCTGAGTCGCGATGTGTCATAAGTCGGTTTGCCATAAGTCTGATCAATTTATGATTTTAAATCATCGTACATTAGATAGCACTGAGTAGTGGTTTTTTCTATCGAATGAAACCCAATACACCAGTAGGAAGACTTGCAACCGAATCATGTAGTAGAGTTATGAGTGATCCAATCAAGCGGCTATCACCCGCAACAATACTCACAATAACTGTCACTGATTCACAAGGTAGCGTAATAACATGCCCGATAAGAAAAAGTTAATCATTATTGCTCATACTCCCTCTGACAATACTCAAAGGATGGTCCAGGCGGTTATTAAGGGCGCGAACCATCCCGACATTACGAATGTGGAAGTTAAGTTTATTGCTCCGCTAGATGCTCAGGCCGACGATATAAAAACCGCGCAAGCGATCATTATTGGCACCACTGAAAACTTGGGTTACATGGCTGGCCTCATCAAAGACGTTTTTGATCGGTGTTATTATGATTGCCTAGACCATACTCAGGGTCTTTCTTTTAGCTACTACATTCGTGCGGGTCATGACGGAACAGGAACACGCAAGGCACTTGAAACCATTACCACAGGATTACGCTGGCGCTTGGTGCAAGAACCTTTAATTTGTAAGGGTGATTTTGACGAGGCGTTTATTACTCAGTGCGAAGAATTAGGCTTGGCAATGGCCGCCAGCTTGGACGCGGGCATCATCTGATACAAAAGATTGCACAATGTTGCAAACTGACAAAAAATGTCACTTAATGCCAAAAACCTTTAACAATCATCACTCTAGCAACCTTTTATAATATTTATAGCCCCTGTTTATGCCGCCTTGCGGCCGTTGTTATGTTGGTACAGTTCTTGATATGTAAATAAACAGATACATAAATAGACTAACTATCAAAGATATAAACATTAATAGTTAGCGCCAATAAATACGTACATTATAAGAACTGAAAGGTTAGACAATGAGTAATCAGCAGGACTCAAACGTCATTCACATTGACTTCCAAGATCGTAAAGCGCTTAAAAAGAGCGACGGAACAAAAACCTTTTCTCAACTTATTGGTCATGTCATTGCCCCTGTAGAAGAAGGCCCTGAAGAATGGCCTGAAGACCTTACGCCGAAAGAGCGCCGTGAACAGCTAAAGCGAGATTTAGACTTTTTACGCCAAATGAATGATATTCCTCCTGCTAAGAAATATTAAACAGACACGTTTATAGCACTGTAATGCGACAAGACTGCTAGAGACAAACAAAGCCCGCTCCTGATATTCAGAGCGGGCTTTTTTATACCGATAAAAACGACCTAGGCTACAAGCCCTCAGCACCCGATTCGGAGGATACTTTCGCCGCTCGCTCTGCATGTTCTTCTTTGTTTTCAGAATATCGATGAGTCAGAAAGTCGGAATGATCACGAGTGAGCAAGGTAAAGCGAAACAGCTCTTCCATTACATCAACGACACGATCACGATACGATGAGTCTTTCATCGAGCCATCATCGTTAAACTCTTTCCACGCCATCGCTACAGAAGACTGGTTAGGAATGGTCAGCATCCGCATCCATCGCCCCAATATACGCAAGGCATTCACCGCATTAAATGATTGAGAACCCCCACTCACTTGCATTACGGCAAGAGTGCGCGCTTGCGTTGGGCGAACACTGCCTAAACTTAGCGGTATCCAGTCAATCTGATTTTTAATCACTGAGGTGATCGTGCCATGTAGCTCTGGGCTCGACCACACCATACCTTCAGACCAGATCGCCAATTCATGCAGCTCTTTTACTTTTGGGTGATCGTAGTTTTCACGATCGAACATCGGCAACTCAGTAGGGTCATAAATTTTCACCTCTGCGCCAAAGCTTTGCAAGATAGCAGCCGCCTCTAAGGTGAGCTTTCTGCTATAAGACTCTGCACGCAATGAGCCGTATAGCATTAATATGCGAGGTGCATGGGTTGACCTTGGCTTATCAAAACTGGCCAAGGTCTGTTCTATCGAATGCTTCGGCGCATAAGAGTGTGTCATGTTTTAATATTCCTAACGCTACTTACGTTGCTTAGCTACTTGCGTTTTTTAAAGGTCGGCTTACCGGATTTTTTAGCGCCTTCTTGCTTAACACCGGCTTTTTCTGCGATTGATTTTTGCAGTTTCTTACCCGGTTTTTTACCCGTCGTCTTATTGCCAGGCCTAGCAGCAGGTTTACCAAATACAGGCTTACCTGATCCAGATTTAGCGTCAGCGCCCTTTCTAGAGTCTGCTTTAGCATCCGGCTTAGCAACAATACCCTTACCACCAGGGCGACCTCGAGGACTCAGTCCTTTGTTTTGTAAACGCTTATGACGATGGTCTGCAGGCTCTTCATGGGGAATAAGTGCGCCTTTACCCGGCCCAATCATATCTTCACGCCCCATCTCTTTTAGAGCGTCACGCAACATCGGCCAGCTCTTTGGGTCGTGATAACGTAAAAATGCCTTCTGCACACGGCGAGACTTTAACTCAGTATGCACAACCATCTTTTTCGATTTATAACTGATGCGCTGCAACGGGTTATGACCCGAATGGTACATCGCCGTTGCTAATGACATAGGCGATGGATAGAAGGTCTGTACTTGGTCAACGCGATATTTATTACGCTTAAGCCAAACAGCTAAGCCCAACATATCCTCATCTTCACAGCCTGGGTGAGCGGCAATGAAGTACGGAATTAGATACTGTTTTTTGCCTGCTTCTTTCGAGAATTTTTCAAACATATTCTTGAATTTATCGTAGGTTCCCATCCCCGGCTTCATCATCATATCCAAGGTATTCTTCTCGGTATGCTCAGGGGCAATTTTCAAATAGCCACCCACGTGATGAGTTACTAGCTCACGAACGTATTCTGGATCTTCTACCGCAAGGTCATAACGTAAACCAGAAGCAATGGCGATACGCTTAATACCCGGCAAAGCACGTGCACGACGATAGAGAGAGGTGGTCTGCGAATGATCGGTGACCAAGTTAGTACAAATACTTGGGAATACACACGATAGACGACGACAGCTGGCGTGAATCTTCGGGTCCTTACAGTTTAGGTGATACATGTTGGCCGTTGGCCCACCTAAATCTGAAATTGCTCCCGTAAAACCTGGGGTATGATCACGAATATCTTCAATTTCTTTAAGCACCGACTCTTGGCTACGACTTTGAATTACGCGGCCTTCGTGCTCGGTAATCGAACAGAAACTACAACCACCAAAGCAACCGCGCATGATATTGACCGAAAAACGAATCATATCGTAAGCAGGAATCTTGGCGTCGCCATAAGAAGGATGCGCAATACGCTTATACGGCAACGCAAAAACCGCATCCATTTCTTCAGTTTCTAATGGAATCGGTGGCGCATTAACCCAAATCTCTTTATCACCATGTCGCTGAATCAAGGCATGGGCGTTTTGCGGATTACTCTCTAAATGCAAAATACGAGAAGCGTGAGCGTATAACGCCGAGTCAGCACGGACTTTTTCAAACGAAGGCAAACGAATAACAGCGGTGGCGTGATCGATATTCAGCTTACGGTGCAATGGCATCGGCACGATTTTGACAACACTTTCGTGCTCTTCCATACCTTCTTCAGATTCAGAACCATCTTTATTCGTCGAACACGTTTGGTTCTTGGTATCCTTCATTTCATAAGGATTCGGGATTTCATCTAAGCGCCCAGGCCAATCGATACGCGTTGAGTCAATCTCTGTCCAGCCCGCAGGCGTTGCGTTACGAATAATGGCAGTGCCTCGTATATACTGAAGCTCCTTCATCGTTTTGCCAGAAGCAAGCTCATGACTCACTTCAACAATGGCGCGCTCAGCGTTACCGTATAATAAGATATCAGCGCCGGAGTCGATTAATACCGAGCGACGAATTTCATCACTCCAATAATCGTATTGCGCAATACGGCGTAAGCTGGCCTCAATACCGCCAATCATCAGGGGAACGTCTTTATACGCTTGCTTACATTTTTGACTGTAAACAATCACCGCACGATCAGGACGCCCACCGGATACACCATGAGGCGTATAAGCATCATCGTTTCGAACTTTAAGGTCGGCGGTGTATTTGTTAATAAGGGAATCCATGTTACCGGCACTGACAGCGAAATACAGATTCGGCTTGCCTAATGCTTTAAACGCCTCTAAGTCGTTCCAATCAGGCTGACAAATAAGCCCTACTCGAAAGCCCTGTGATTCCAATAGACGACCCATGATCGCCATACCGAAGCTTGGGTGATCGACATAGGCATCACCACACACAATGATAATGTCACAAGAATCCCAGCCAAGTTCATCCATTTCAGCCCGAGACATAGGTAAAAACGGTGCTGTGCCGTAGCACTCGGCCCAATATCTTGGGTACGAGAAAAGTTCAGGGGCTTGGGTAACAGTTAACATTGGGAGCTCACTAAAAGGCAGGCTTAAATCGGTTAAATTTAAGCGGGGTAAATCTGAGTAATTTGATAGGGTATTATCTATCGATACATTTTCGCAAAATTCATCGCAATGAGCAAAATTACTTTCACTCTATTCATGTTGATGATGAATTATTCGCAGCATCCACTGCCTCTCTTTGCATCTCTATTAAACAATTACGACATAAACAGCCGCTTTGCTCAGCACTGAACCCTTGTTGCTTAAGATAGGCAAAATCGTCAGCCCCCAGCCCTACCCCCCAACATTGGCATTGCTGAATATTAGCCGCATTACAAACAAAATTGGCCAAGCAGCGCGGACAAGTAGTCGCGGAGACCTTTAATTCAGCTCCTAATGCAGCTTGGTTGTTTTTATCTGTGTCTTTTTTGGAGTCGACCATTTAAGTACTCATGCAAAGGCTGTATAATTTGGCCTCAATTTTATAGGTCGCGGGCTTTCAGAGCCAGCGCTTAAGCCACGTAAGTTTTTTCAAGGGTCATCAATTGATTTCAACCGCTAATATCACCATGCAATTCGGCGCCAAGCCATTGTTTGAAAACATCTCCGTAAAATTCGGCGATGGCAACCGCTATGGTTTAATCGGAGCCAACGGTTGTGGTAAATCTACTTTCATGAAAATCCTAGACGGCAGCCTTGAACCTTCTGCTGGTAACGTTTCTATTTCGCCCAATGAGCGTTTAGGAAAGCTACACCAAGACCAGTTCGCCTTCGAAGATCAGGTTGTTATCGATACGGTAATGATGGGTAATAAAGAACTTTGGGCGATTAAAGAAGAGCGTGATGCGATTTACGCCAACCTTGAAGCGACTGAAGCAGAGTATATGCACGCTGCTGAACTAGAGAGCGAGTTCGCTGACATGGACGGCTATACCGCTGAATCACGTGCGGGCGAGCTATTATTAGGCGCAGGCATCGACCTAGCTTTACACAGCGGTTTAATGTCGGGCGTTGCACCTGGTTTAAAAGTACGTGTACTTTTGGCACAGGCGCTTTTCTCTAACCCAGATATTTTGTTATTAGATGAGCCAACCAACAACTTGGACATCAATACCATTCGCTGGTTAGAAAGCCTGCTAGACGATATGAAGTGCACGATGGTAATCATCTCGCACGATCGCCATTTCTTGAACTCTGTGTGCTCACACATGGCCGACATCGATTATGGTGATATCAAGATTTTCCCGGGCAACTACGATGACTACATGATCGCATCGACTCAGGCGCGTGAACGTCAGCAGTCTGATAACGCCAAGAAGAAGACTCAAATCGCTGAATTACAGCAGTTTGTTAGCCGCTTCTCGGCCAATGCTTCTAAAGCTAAGCAAGCAACTTCACGTCAGAAGCAACTTGATAAGATCACTTTGGATCACATCAAGCCATCGAGCCGTCAAAATCCATTCATGCGCTTTGAATTTGAGAAGAAGCTTCACCGTACTGCGCTTGAAGTTGAAAACTTGGGCCATACTTACGATACCGAGATGCTGTTCAAAAACTCGAATATCATGATTCCTGCGGGCGAAAAAGTGGCAATTATCGGTGCCAACGGCGCGGGTAAGACAACTTTCATGAAATGTTTGATTGATGAAGTGCAACCAACTGAAGGCACGATCAAATGGTCTGAGAATGCGTCTTTAGGTTATTACGCTCAGGATCACGAATATGAATTCCCTGCGGACATGGAAATGTTCGAGTGGATGTCTCAGTTCCGCACACCAGAGCATGATGACCAAGCCGTTCGTGGAACGCTAGGTCGTTTATTATTCAACCAAGACGATATCAAAAAGAACGTTAAGGTATGTTCTGGTGGTGAGAAGGGTCGCTTATTATTTGGTAAGTTGATGATGGAAAATCACAACGTACTATTGCTGGATGAACCCACCAACCACATGGACATGGAATCGATCGAGTCGATCAACATGGCTCTTGAGATGTTCGAAGGCACATTGATATTCGTATCTCACGACCGTGAATTTGTAAGCTCTTTGGCAACACGCATTATCGAGATCAAAGATCACGAGATCGTTGATTTCCACGGCACTTATGACGAATATTTACGTTCTCAAGGCATCTAATTTTGTCTTGATGTTTAATCTTTGAAAAATAGCGCTGCTTAAGTCTAACTAAATCAGCGCTATTTTTTTGCCTAGAATTTGGGGTAACTCTTAAGCTTTTCAAGAAGAAAATTCTGCTCAACCAAAGCAAGCTGCAATAACAACTCATTATGTGCACTCTCAGACTGATATTTTTCCTCAAACAAGCCCGCCGCCACCTTCTTCTGACGACCGTTTACTTTTTGCAAACCCTGCAACGCAGAATCGACAGTAGAAAGATTTAACTGAACGCCCGCATTCAACGCCTCAACCCGCTTCGCCATCAAAAACTGCTCGATATGCAACGGAAATAACGCCACCGGAATCCCCATTTTCATAAACAACGATACTGAATTAATACCCCCATTTAAAATCGCAAACGTCGACTTACCTAACACATCACGCATGCTTACAGGCTTATCAACATATAAAATATGCCTAGATTTATGCGCATTAATAATTGAATCAGGAATACCATCCACCAAAACGATTGCACTGCACTCAATCGCCTGCAACGTCTTCAATAATATAGGCGTCTCAGCAGAACCTTTCACATGGCAATAGATTTTAGGTCCCTTAAAATGCGGAAAAATCGCAGGCTCAGAAAACTCAGGCACCGCCGATCCAACATAAGACGTTTTATGTCGCTGCTCCGCACTGCGATAACCATAATGATCCAACTCAGAATACGTCTGGAAAATACATTTATCAAAATCCGCAAACAAATCAGCTAAGTTATTGATGCGCGGAATAGAAAATTCAATACACACTTTATTGATAACTTTAACCAGCTCATCCTCAAAACGAACGACATCATTTGTCGCCAAATCACCCGTAAAGAAAACACCTGCCGGACGATTATCATCAGGGACTGAAAATGGCACTCCAACCGCAATCTTTCCAACAGACTCAGGCTCAGAAAAACGACCAAGAAACGAACTGCCATTAATGAATCGACCACCAGCCGACAAACCGCGCGCCGACAACAAAGCCACAGGCGCATGATCACACAATAATAAATCAGGCTTAATAAAAGAGAATAAATTGCGCCACGCACTCACCAAGCCCGACAATGCATCAGCATGATGAAAACCACACCGACGTAAGAAATCTGCATAGCTTCTAGGCGCTTGCTTCTCAACCCCAAGATCGGCCGCAGAATCTGCAAATGGAGCTTGAACCACATTAATTTTCACATCAGAAAAAAGACGCTTTAACTTGGTCACATCACGGCCAGCCACCCAGACCTCGTAACCCTTGCCCTGATAAAAACGCGCAATCGATTGCAACGATAATAAATGCTGATAATCCGTACCTAACTCCCAACATAATAAAATACGCGTCACATACCCTCCAAGCATCTTTAACGTTAACAAATTGTCATCTAAATAATGCCCTAACAGACGCAAGACTGAAAGACGCTTTACCTAGCTTGCTAAAATAAAAAACGCTAATCCCTAAACGACTGAAATCCTGTATAAACAGCAGGCACAAAAAAGCAGCCAAAAGGCTGCTTGATAAAATAAAAACGGTTTAAACTAAATAAATATCACACTTCAACAGTAAGAACATCAATAACAGATAGCACCCTGCTGAAAATCATCATCTAAATCGATTGTCCAAGCGACATGATGTTTCTCAATTTCAGTTAATAAACGCTCAACTCTCAAACCTTGAAACTGCACTGCGAGCATAGTGCGATAAGATAACGTCAGACTGGCATCATCCAAAGCCATTACCTGCTCGGTAGAAAAAGCGCCTGTTGCAATCAATTCTTTACGCCAGACATTCACATCTTTTTCATTAGTAATCATCTGCTCTACTAATGGTTGAATTAAACTTGCCTTATCGAGTTGACTCATAGTCTTGCTCCAATTTTGCTGCTTAAGTATTAACCACCTTGGACCTGTTTTTATTAAAATGCTAGTCCTGAGTTGTCAAACTGAACAGCAAAAGACTATTGCCAAAAGGTAATAAGCTGCCATTAAACACGCTTTTTTTGATTACGATATTCAATGGGAGTGACCTGTGTCCAGCGCTTAAACGCACGATAAAACGTACTTGGCTCAGAGAACCCCGTCAAATAAACAATCTCATCAATGGTTTCATCGGTATTCGCTAATAACCTCTTGGCAAGATTACAACGATAGTCAGCCAGTAACTGATTAAAATTGGTATTCGCCTCGGCCAAGCGTGTTCTCAGCGTTCTCGGCTTAATATCTAACTTAGAGGCCACCTGCTCAAGATTAACCTGGCCAGTCTCAAGAATTTCACCAATGATGCGATTAACGCGAGCCACCACATCTTGGCGCTCCAGTTTCGCAACATGCTCACTGGCAAGTTTCTCATGCAGATGCAGCAATTCAGGCTCAGCATGCAATGATGGAATTACCAAAATATCAGCACTGAAAAACAAACGATTTTCGGCTTCGCCAAACGATACATCACAGCCATACATACGTTTATGCTCGCGATCATCGCCTTCCAGTTGATGGGTAAAATGCACCCGATTCAACGTAAATTTTCCGTCGGTAACGTAACTAAAAAATCGAACCAGGCCAATCGCTACCGCTTCCGATAAATGCCTTAAATCCTTCACCTTTTCGCTCGACGACGATACTCGAATAGACGCCTCGTCACCCACCATTTCAAACGTCGCCAGCGTGGCATCGCTCAATAAACGCTGATAGTTAAGCGAACGATTTAAACCTTCACCGAATGTTGGGCTACTCAAAAAAAGATACTGTAAAACCTGCCCTTTATAAACGGGCATTTTTTCAGCGATATGCAAACCAATATGAGGATCGCCACTTACTTCTTCCAATACTTGCCAAAATAAATTTTGAGCAGCATGAGGCGTGCGAGCATTACGATCTTGCAATATTTCGGCTTTAACGCCACAACGTTCAAAAATCAATGGAACATCAAGCTTCAACTCCAGCATGGCTTGATAAGCCAACTGCAATAAAATACCCGAGTCTCGAAGTTCCGCTATCCCACCTGACATACACTTTAAATTTCTTTGAATAAGGGCTGGATTTTGACAGAACAACAGTGGACTGCAAGCATTGATTGACCAATCTGACGTTATTAATAGGCGATAGAAGCCAATGGTATAGCACTGAAGCCGTTTAGACTGAGCCCTAATTATAATTCTAAACTCACCCTGTACAGCTAAATCGTACTAAGTAGATCAAACCAATAGATCGAACGAACCGATCAGGATATTCAATGAGCCAATCGACACGCATACAACTAACCAAAACGCCTAATACACTCAATCAATATCGCCGAGCAGTGCTTTCAAAAGCCACCAAAACAAAAAAGCCAGTATTGCCGACAACCCGAATTACCTTAAGCGACATCTCTGTAGATGCTAAAAAAGTCGCGCAGTATTCAGAAGTTTGCGGCTTTAAAAAAAATACCCAAAAGCTTCCCATGACCTTCCCACACTTGCTGGCATTCCCACTGCATTTAGAATTAATGCTACTGCGTGATTTTCCTTTTGCCATAATGGGCATGGTGCATGTGCGTAATGAGATCACTCAATATAGAGCCATCAATATACTTGAGAAAATGGATATCACGTGCTTTCTTTCTGACATCAGAAAAACCGACAAAGGCTATGACATTGACGTAAAAACCGAAATTTACATCACTGGTCAACAGGTTTGGGAAAGCATTAGCACCAATCTAACCCGCCAAAAAACAGATGTCGCACCTGCGGCCAAAAGCCAAGAACCCAATACTTTGCCAGAATACCCATACTCTGAATTTTGGCACTTATCCTCAGACTTAGGCCGCCGCTACGCCTTAGTTTCTGGAGACTCCAACCCGATTCATTTATTTTCATTAAGCGCCAAATTGTTTGGTTTTAAAGGTCATATTGCTCATGGCATGTGGAGTAAAGCCCGCATGGTTGCCGCACTTTATGAAAAGATCGACAGTGAAGCCTGCAAAGTTATTGTTGAGTTTAAGCTGCCAGTATTTCTTCCTGCATCGGTTCAGTTGAACTACGACATGCAAGGCAACCGCATCGAATTTGATTTGCGAGATAAGACGGGAACTAAGCCTCACCTGAAGGGATCTATTGCGGCACTCTCTCCGCAGAAAGCATAACTTACCGTAAAATAGGTATAGATAAAGCGAGAATCTTCGAGCCTCTACTTTATCTGTACCGACAAAAAATCAATTAAAGATTATGTAAATCCTCATACTATCAACGGCTATTTAACCCCCAAATCACTTTAAGGCTGTGCCCAGCGTTTCATTTCTGGTTAAATAAACAAAAAAATAATTCATAAAACTGGACGACTCACCCATGTTTGCACGCGACCAACAATCTCATACTCGCCACCGCCTCTGTGTATTACCGACGGCTTTATTTGCTTTAACGTTGAGCGCGAGTGCTTTTGCAACCGAAGGTGGATTTTTAGGTGTTTATCCTGGGGTATCAAGCTCTTTAGATGCCGACAAGACCAGCTCAAGTTTTAAAATATTAACCGGTGCACACGTTACCTCGCGCATCAGCTTAGAATTTGGCTACGTTAATTTTGGTGTAACCCGTTATAACGACCCAACAGCCGTCAATACTGACGCGTGTAACTGTAGAATATCCTTTAGAGATGCTGATCACGGTAGCATTAGTTATGGTCAATTAGGGGACCCAACGCCCGACGCGAATGGTAAAAATGAATACAATAATAAAAGCCCAAGTAGCTTTACGGGTATCAGCGAATTTACACCAGAAGGCGCATTGATTAATTTACGCTATCGCTTTCCTATATTGGATAGCTTAGATTTTTTTGTTAAAACAGGTTTCTTTGCCTGGGCGGCGGATTATCAAACCATTAAAATTACCGCTGATAAAGACGGCGCTATCACACGTATTGATGAAAAAGAGAGTCAAACTTCGGCCGTAAACGCAATTTCTGGAGGAGGCTTTATTTACTCCCCCATTCCTCAGCTATCTTTTCGCGCTGAATTAGAAAGTACGGCGATCAGCAGTGGTGATATGCCACGTACACGCCTGCAGAACATTAGCATTGGCGCCAACTGGGAGTTTTAATATCCTTCGCCGACGCTGAGCACTGAAATCGAATTCGAGCACCTACCATCAAGCTCAACATCAATCTAAGTGCTCTTTTCTCCCCCCCGCTGCTAACGATTCCAGCAACTCTCGCAACTTATCTAAATGCAAAGGCTTACTTAAATGAGCATCCATACCGGATGCTAAACACTGCTCGAAATGCTCTTCAAATGTATGGGCTGTTAAAGCGATAATGGGACACACTGCCTTCGTTTGCCCATACTGCCACCGACGAATAATTTCCGTTGCCTCAAAACCACTCATACGTGGCATTTCGCAATCCATTAAGATTAAATCAAGGGACTCCCCCGAACGAACAATATCAATCGCTTGCTGTCCATTAGTTGCCTCAATCACTCTATGGCCCAGCTTCTTCAACATTGCACTAAGAACGCGGCGATTAATCTCGTTATCATCGACGCCAAGAACCACCAGCTCTTTGCTCGCAAGTATCGGAGAAACCGTCGAAGAAAACGGGCTGCTAGACTCACGACTAGATCGACCACTTACTGTACTCGCCTTAGTTTCTATGGGTTTAGTTTCTATGGGCTTAGAATAAATCGCGAGTGGGACACTAACCGTAAAACGACAATACTCACCGACTCGGCTATCGACTGCAATACTCCCCCCCATCAACTGCGTTAACTGCTGGCAAACGGCCAACCCTAAGCCACTTCCTTCAGCGCGAGAATAAGCGCCTGAATCTACTTGGCGAAATCGTTCAAAAATCCCTAATTGCTGCTGTTTGGTAATTCCGACCCCATTATCCCAAACCGACAAAACCAGATAATTAGACTCAGAATACTCGGCTTTAATGACAATTCGGCCCTGATGAGCAAATCTTATTGAATTACTTAATAAATTAATAATGATTTGTTTCAAGCATTTTTCATCGCCATAAAAGTCGAATTGCTTCAAAGATAGAAAATCTACCTCAATATTGATCTGGCCATTACTCGACTGCTGCTCAAGCATCTTGCAGCATTGATGACATAGCAGCTCCAAGTTGAAAGCCGTTTCATTTAATATCAGTCCGCCGCGAGAAAGATTGTTATAATCTAACTCATCATTAACTAAATTAAGCAGGTATTCCCCAGAAGATGACAAGGTACGAATATAACCATACTGCGTAGGATTTAACGGCGTTTCTCGCAACAGCTCCACCATCCCGATAATACCATTAAGAGGCGTTCTAACTTCGTGACTGAACTGTGCAACCCAGTCTTTAGCAGAATCAGGCTGCTCTGAAGACTGAAAACCCACCATTCTTTTAGGCGTTTTCTTTCGTTCAATCACCACACTCGTTAAAACAATGGCTTGCAGCAAAATACTGGCAGCCAGCACCGAGCTGGTTAAAAAATTAGTCGGCAATAGCGCTAGTTTATGGGTAATATAAATACAAACAGCCATTGCCATAACGCTATAGCTGAATATGTAATAATAAGAATAATCACCACTGCGATAACGATTTTTTGTTGTAAGCCATGCTAGATAAAATCCAAGAAGTATCCCAAAAATAGCACATAGAAGGCTCGATATCACAGCAGGCAGTAACCAAAGTAAAGCAATAGCCACAATGACTATCGCATTAATAAAATAATAAACCCTATGCAAACGCTTAGAATCTTTTAGCTGCAAAAAGTGCCACGTAAATACATTCGATATCAAAATAACCACATAGCCTAAAAACACACTCGCCAAATAATTAAACTGTGGATCAACTGGCCAAAAATACTCAAAACTCAACCCTAGATGATTCGCATACATCAAAGAAAATACGCATAAATCGAGGGCTAACAACATGAACAGATAATTATTACGGGTAAGATAAAGGCTGATATTAAACATCACAAACATGATTAAAATACCAAAATACAAACCATAGGCTAAATTTTCTTCATTGGCCAAGCGCCAAAACTCAACCTCTTTATGAATCGAAATAGGAAGAAGAAGACCCACATTAGACTGGGCACGAAAGTAAACTACCAACTCTTCTTGTGCTTGTAATGAGAGCGGTATCGCAAAATTTCTAAATGATATTTCTCGTTCTTTATATGGAAGGTAGCTTCCTAATGACCACTCATTTTTATTCCCTAAAGAGCTCTCAGTATAAATTGATAATCGATACAAACTAGGATTGGCGAATTCTAAAATTCGCTCAAGCTGAACATCTTCTACATTGACCAATCTAAAGCGTCCCCAAGCGCCTTGCTTTAAATTACCTAAGTTTAATGGCGATTGCAAAGCTGGCTGCCAGTGAGCTTGGGGCATGTTTTTAACGCGAGAAAGGCCATAACTTGTCTGGCCTTCTAATAAATATTCGAGGTGCTGAATCTTAATCGATAGCTGCTGCGAAATTTCATTGGCATTCATATTGGCAACTGAGTGCATCGTATTGGCCAACAGAATAAAAATAATCCCAATCTGTCTAATTAACCGCAATATTTTCTTCCCAAAGTGTTACTCCTTCCCATATTACGTTACTCCAAGTAACACCCATGCAGCATCGATTAGCCTGCACTTACAAAAATACATTACGACAATAGCATTAAAAATATCCACTAAAGATCGACATTATAGCCTCTTAGCGACTAATGTATAACCGCATTAAAACACTGGCATTTAAATTGCTTAAGTACTTCATTAATAAAAAAAACAATAATAATAGCGAACCGGTAAGTCATCATGATTCAAAGTTCAATTTCAGTCGCGCTTATTCGCCCACTTATCGACGCAGTGAGTAGTAAAGCCCCCGCTATCGAGCCAGAATCGGCGATCGATGCACGCCTTATAAAATTACTGAAAGATCCCGATGCAAGAATTCCCACCCAAGATGCCGATGCGCTTATTAATAGCCTCGTTCGCTCAAGCAAGTCTAATTCTTTATGTGTATTTTCAGCACAAAAAGCCGTTACACAAAGTAGCTGCCAATTGCAGCACTTATTTCTATGCTCAAACACTCTGCGCGAAGCACTTTATTATTTAGAAAAATTTTCTGCATTACTCAGTGACAATTTAGAAATTAATGTGACGCGCACTCGCGATAACATTATAAAAATTAAGCTGCCCGTTAATGAACAAAGCTTTCTATCGCAAGAGCGTTATCGCAGCGAACTGCTTGTTGGAATCATTCTCGGCTGGCTAAAACAATTATGCGGCATAGATATGGAAATAAACGGCATAGACCTTCCTTTCCCTCAGCCAAGTTATGCAGCTGATTATTCACAACTCTGGAAAACCAACATTACGTTTAATTCAACGGAATGTTCAATTAAGTTTCAAGCAAAATATTTAGACCAAGGGCTGCACAATACTAACCCTCACATTCTGAATATGATTAAGCGAGACGTAGAGGAACAATACAAAAAACTCACTCGATCAGGCTCTCTCGCAGACCGTATTAAGCGAGCACTAGAGCAAGACAAGCTGAGTCTTAAAGCAAACCAACAAGTTGTGGCAGAACACTTTCATATTAGCGCCCGCACCCTCAACAGGCATTTACAAAAAGAAAGCACATCCCTAAAACAAGTTATTACTGAATGTCGTGTTAATAAAGCAAAGCAGCTTTTATTAGAAAGTGATCTCAATATTGAGCAAATAGCCCTGCAGCTAGGCTTATCAGGGCGCAGAACCCTTGATAGAATTTTTATTAAACAAACGCAAGATAGCCCTGCTCAATATAGAAGTAAGCAAAAACACCACACCCCAACGGAAACACCTTCCATGCTGTCGGTTGTCTCAGGCTAAAAACTGGTTGTCTCAGTCTAAACTAAGCCAGCCCGAGCAGTCGTACTTTCATAATAGACGCAACTGTCATAGCATCGGTTATTTCCCCTGCCATCACCTGCTGAAACACCTGTTCGAACGGCAGACGCTGGCAGACAATATCTTCCGTATCCTCCAAAGACATCTCACCCGCCTGCAAATTTTCAGCAATAAAGGTAAAACCCTGTTCTTGGGTAATAGAATTACTTAAATGCATCGACAAAACCTGCTGCCATTTAGAAGCACTAAATCCCGTCTCTTCCTGCAGCTCTCTTTGAGCGCATCCTAAAACAGACTCACCTTCCGGAGCACCGCCCATGGGCAGCTCCCAATGATACTCTTTCAAGGGATAACGATATTGACCTACCAATAAGGTATCGCCATTCTCAAATAAAGCGACAATAGCAACGGCCTTATTTTTAAAATTAACAGTGCCATAAATACCTGCGCCACCAGCAGGATTAATGACCTGATGCTCCTCAACTCGAATCCAGGGGTTATCATACTTCACCTCACGACTCAGCGTTTTCCAAGGACTTTTCACTGTCGCGCTGCCTTCTTTTGGCTCGGCATACTCACCCGCATTACCCTTTACCACTCACCTTCTCCTGCACAACAGAACGTTTTAACTGATTATGTAGATTTAACTGACTATGTAGATTTAACTCATGCAATCAATCGCGTTGTAAATAACGCTTAGAATAATCATACCCATAATAAAACAGTAAGAAGAGCAGACCAGCAATCACCCCGAGTAAGTGCGCATTGGTCTCCACTCGCCCACCAATGACTCCTGCCATAGCCATATCGTCATAGAAAGGCGACTGCTCCCAAATAACCTTAGAGACAATTACCAGTAAAAAACAACCCGCCATACGCCGACTGTAAAAAGGCGATATAAAAGGCGCTACTAAAATCAGTCCATGCAAAACCCCTGAAAGCCCGACGTAACGCTGTAAATAATCTGCATAGCCATACAAACCAAGCCCCACTACTGCAACACACCAAGCAAGCAGAAAAATGCCCCATGAATTATTAAGACTGCGGCCCGCGATATAAGCCACTAACATAACCCCCAAAACATTGCCTAACAAATGCGCCGTAGACAAGTGCACAAAATGCGCACTGAACAAACGCCATACTTGGCCTTCCTCAATAGCGTCGCGATCAAACATCAACCAATGGGAACTGATAGGCTCAGCCAGCGCAAGCAACACAATCGCGGCCAATAAGAAGAGATACAATAAGTAATCGCGCATCCTGCGCTCCTAAAAAATAAGAACAGTATAAGCTAACGATCTACCCAGCTTCTAGTCTTATCTATGCAGACCCACCAGCACTTTAACGTGCTATGTACGGCTTCTAATACCCAACCATAAAAAGATAAATGCGAAAAAAGATAACCCATTACCCGCAGTGACGTTTTTTTCTACTTTCTGCTCTACCCCAAGAGAAAATCCAGCAGCCTTAGGTGCTTTATATTGAAAGGCCTGTTGTTGGTTAGCGACCAATAAACGCTGGTTAAAATCAAAGTTCGCTTTCTGATAAACACCATTAGATTCAATATAGCTCTGGCCACTCGCCTCGCTTTCGTTATCAATATTTAACGGACGGGATGAATCCGAGAAGGCAACAACTTGCATATAAATCTGATCGTAATCACTTAAATCAATACGCTCAGAAAAAGAAATACGATTCCATCCCTTCAGTACTGAATGCCCTTTAGTTGAATAGACCTCCTCACTCAACTGCCCCTCAGTAAAACGGGCATACAAAGTAACATCCAACTCTGCCATGCCAGGGCTAAAAACATCCACACCGTGCGCCCAAGACAGCTCTTGCGATAACGATAAGGAAATCAAACTCGCAACCTGGCGGCCTCTTACCCCCCACGCAGAACCTACTTCGTTATCATGGCCTAAGTTATCGCCTAACTGCTCATAAGGAAGAGTAATCGTACCCTTAACACGGTTGCCGACACGAATATTCGATATTTCAACCCCACTCATATTTCCCTGATAATCCAAACTCGCAGGAAAAGAAGACGAACCAAAATAACTCTGCCCATAAGCATCGTTATAAACATCTAAACGATCACCAAGATTCTCTAACTGGTCAAGATCATCACGGCCATCAGCCTCCTCAATATCGACCAATTTATGCTCAGCAACGTCGTTTTGTGAACCTCCTTTACCGTAGCCAACGCGATCATCAATATGAGTAATCAACAACCCTTCACCCGGCAATGCACTATCAAATTGAGACTGCTGACGGTATTCCAATAAAAAATGCTCACCATGACGAAACGGATCTAACCATACTCGCATCGCTTCAGGCGTATCCGTTGCACTAGCAAGGTTAAATTCAAACTCATCACCCATAACATCTTCAGGCTGAAGGAAACCCGCTTTCGCCTTTGACCAAGCCATCATGTGCGCAGGAGAGCTACCAGAATAGCCGCCTTTGGCATTCCAGCTACCCAACCCCATCAACCCCCAGCGACCGATACCATTAGAATCTCCTTGGCGATCATAAAGATCTGGCAAAGCGAATAACAAATGCCCAAGCTCATGACTAATAATACCAATAGTCGCTAAGTGGTTTTGGTGCTGCTCACCAAACATAGCAAACGCCGTAAGTTTGGTATCATCAAACGAGACACCGGATATGTCAGACTTGTGTGCCCAAACTCTAGGCTCTGGCGCAGAATCCCCCCCATAAGCATTTTCATAACCTGCCACCATTAGAACAACGCCCAGCTCACGTGAGCTAAGCTCACCGTCGCCATTACGATCAAAAGCTTTTAAATTAATAAACTCATCCGCTTGTGCCAAAGCATCACGGACCAAAGCCTGACTTTTCACACCGTAGTTTTCACCAAAGTTAGGATGCGCATAAGGTAAACGCACATCAATAATGCCATCATTCGCTTCACCTTGAGATTCTTGCGCAGGCTGAATATGAAACTGCTGGTACGAATTTTCTAAATAATAACCCGCAATACTGCTCGCTCCCGATGCAGTAGAAAACATCAACCGCTGAAACTCACTGCGTGAATAAGTGAAATTTTGATCAGTAAAGGATAAGCGTAATAAAAGAACGGGTTGCGAAGTTTTCTTTACAGCAGCAGATGATAAAGCAGATACCGATTTTAAAGAGGCAGTATTAAGAGAGGTACTAAAAGGATTACTAAGAGAAGTAATGGGTTTGGACTGGGGCTTAGACTTATAATTAGATTGGTAATTAGACCCAGTATTCACAACCTCAAATACTTCATCCATAGGCACAGCAACCGTGGTCGCACGAGCCGACGCAATAAGAGCAAACAAAACAACCATGACACGAAAAATAAACAACATACAGCACCTAAAACTAAGTTCTTACACCCAATTTAGACAACATCTGTTCATTAATCTCGACGCCTTACATTTCAAAACCAGACAGCAATTTTCTGGCACCGAAAAAACAGCTAAGCGTCAATACCACCATTCGCCAAAAATAAGTTACTCCAAAGTGACAGAAAAAATTACACTAATTACATAGCCATACCCATTGTTACGAATGCTGTTTTACGAACTCCACCACGCGTCTTTCCATCCAATATGCATGACGACGATTAAGCTCAATGAAACCCACATGACCTCCAGAGCGTGGCATCTCCAGTGATAACCACTCACTTTCCCGCGCTTCCGCGTAAGGAAAGCAAGGCTCAGGCAAAAAAGGGTCGTTCTTCGCATTTACTAATAAGGCAGGAATTCGAATATCCTTCAATACAGCTTTACAGCTACTTTGCGCCCAATAATCTGCAGCATCATTAAAACCATGAATAGGGGCAGTATAGCGATCATCAAAGTGCTGAAATGTTTTAATCTGATGATAATTTTCAGCATTAACAGCTTCAGGGAAATCGATCGCTTTCGCTTCAATTTTTTCTTTAAGATCTTTCAGAAAGCGCCACATAAAAATCTTGTTTTTACGCTCAGCCAAGCAAAGAGCGCTGGCTGCTAGATCACACGGTACAGAAAAAGCGACAACTGATTTAACGTACTGAGGCAAATCACGCCCCTGTCGCCCTACGTGCAGCAAACTTAAATTGCCGCCCATGCTAAAACCCACTAAATGAATGTGCTGATAACCTAAACCATGCGCATGTTCAATAACGCGCTGCAAATCATCCGTCGCACCGCTGTGATAAAAGCGTAAGGTTTTATTCATCTCCCCCGAACAAGAACGAAAATTCCATGCCAAAGCGTCCCAGCCCTGAGTATTAGCTTCACGCGCAATGCCAGCGACATAAGGTCTGCGTGAATGACCTTCCAAACCATGAGAAATAATCAGCAAGGTCTTTCCCATACTCGAAGGCGATACACGACTCCAATCAAGGTCTAAAAAGTCGCCATCGTCGGTAATCAAGCGCTCACGTTCAAAGTGATCACAATCAATGCGCCGAACTAACGACGGAAGAATACTTTGCAAATACCCATTGGCTAACAAGAAAGGCGGGCGATAATGGCAATCAATGACAGGCATAGCAAACTCGTAAGGCTCATAAATATGAGCCCTAGATTAACAGAGAGATGAAAATGTGAATATTAAAAACAGATGTGAAAATAAAGCTTAAAGAAAAGCTAACAATCAAGACTGAGAATACAAGACTAAAAATAAAAGAAATAGCACGAGTAATAAAAGATTAGGTCTCGAAACGACGCTCGAGATATTTCATAATTTTAACACTGCTGTATAGCCAGCGAGTATCTTGATCTTGACGCCCCTCGACACGCAAACAAGGAACACGCACCTCGCCACCACCATGAATCAATTCATTGCGATAAGCGTTCACACGCCCTACGTCTTTTTCTACCACTCTTAAACCCAATTTTTGACAACGTCGCTTAATTTTAATGGAAGCAGGACACGTCTTACAAAAATACAATTGGATACGTCGAGACTCTCGATCTAACGAACTTTGTTCTGCATTCGAACGTCTCAGAGGTCTAACTTTAAACCAATAATCGGCAAACATAAAACAAACGCTCTGCATGCGAAATTTTACAGACATCAACAACAATCCAATAAGTAACGAAGATAACAGGCGCGCTATTCTACGACTTAAAAATTTAAAATCTACCACTTTCGATAAGATTTATTGAGTTACCGCAGGAGACTGCTGAATTAACAGAATTAAACCCGCTGCCATAAGAGCTGTAAAGATCAACAGCCCCCTCATGCGTCGACAAAAAGGACAGTCCTTTGTCCGCTTTTTAGCCATGATTACTGAATGGCCTTGTTACGAGAAAAAGAAGGTAAACTGGCAAATTCATCCCAGTGCATCCAAACCGCTTCAGCTTTACCCACTATGTTTTCAGCAGGTACGAACGACATTGGGTCACCGGTCACAGGATTCTTCCATAAACGACTGTCTGAACTACGACCTCGGTTATCACCCATCATAAAGTAATGACCCTCTGGCACAGTCCACTCACCTTCAGGACCATAATTTGCCCCAGGCGTCCACTGTACCTCATGCGGGCCAGTATCTAATGTCTCTTCTAATAAATACTTAACTGGGCGATGCTTGGGCTCAGCCGATTTAATCGCAATATTCTTTTCATCGCCATTAATCGTCAACTGCCCACCTTTATACACCACATGATCTCCTGGCAAACCAATCACGCGCTTAATAAAGTAACGCTTATCATGAGGTGGAAAAAACACCATCACATCGCCGCGTTCAGGTTCATTAATTCCCACAAGTAAATTACGAAATACCGGCATGCGCAAACCATAATGAAATTTACTCACCAAGATAAAGTCGCCTTTAACTAAAGTAGACTCCATTGAACCGGAAGGAATTTGAAACGGCTCAGCAATAAAAGAACGCAATACAAACACTACAACTAAAACAGGAAAAAATGATTTAGATTGCTCAATCCAAACCGGTTCCTTTGCCGCCGACTGCAGAGCTTGCTTATCAGCGCCCTGCCCGTCCAATAAATTGATATGCGCCAAACGTTTTGGCAAAAAGAAAAAACGATCAGCAAGAGCAACCAAGCCAGTCACGACGGTCAGTACCATCAAAATCAAGGGAAAATCAATATCCATAATATCTAAACTATTCCAAACGCATAATTATTAAGAGCCCGCATTGTAACCACACCTTACTGTCATAGCTAGCGCCCAGGCGGGCTATACCCAGAGAATTGCTGCGCGGTATCGGCGGCATAGTTATCAGTCATCCCTGCCACATAATCTAATACCCGCATATACGCCTGATACAAAGTCCAATCGGCTTGCGGCGCACTGGGGCCCATCATTTCAAGCACTCGACTATTGCGATAGGTAGAGAGACCTGTTTCAATTAACTCTTTCGCCGCTTCTAAAAAGGCCGTTAATAAATTGGCTAGGGTAGAATACGCTCCCACCTCAATCGCCGTTTTACGCGGGTCTTTAAAAATACGCTCACGCGCTAACGACTTTGCATTGTTAATAACGTCTCTGACCACATCAGGGCAATGATCACTCAACTCTCCCACTAAAGTGCCTGCCAACAACTCCGTTTCATTGTCTAAAAATGCCTGACTAGCCGCAACAACCATTTTTTCCATTGCCTTGCCACGCAACATAGACAAACGTCGGCGTTCATTATCAGCACTATTAAAGTCAACCTCATAACGATGCCACTCATCAACCAGTAACGGCTTCAAAATTGCCTCAACTTCGCTATAACGTAAAATCCCCATCTCAATGCCATCCTCAAGATCGATCAAGCCATAACAAATATCGTCAGCAATCTCCATAAGATAGACCAAAGGATGACGACACCATTTATTGGTCATGCCTTTTGAATTAACGCCCTGAGGAATTAACCCCAAATCACTCGCGATACTTTTAAGAATCGAAAACTCACTTTGAAAACACCCAAATTTATTCGCCTTAGCACCACTGGCCGATGCATGTTCAACCGTCCAAGGATATTTTAAAAACGTTCCCAACGTTGCTTGGGTAAGACGCATCCCGCCGCTAAAACGATGATATTCAACCTGAGTCACAAGGCGAAAGCCCTGTGCATTACCTTCAAAACTGCGCAAATCCGCTTTTTCTAAATCGCTTAAGCCATCCAGTAAAAAAGCATTTTGAGAATCTAAAAACCAATGACGAATGGCATCTTCACCGGTATGGCCATAAGGAGGATTACCAATATCGTGCGCCAAACACGCCGCTTGTAAAATAGCGCCCACATCACCCGGAGTAATCGATTCAGGAAAAGATGAATTATTAGCTTTCAACCCCTCAGCGACTCGAAACCCTAAACTACGCCCCACACAACTCACTTCCAAACTGTGCGTTAAACGATTATGAACGTGATCATTTTCAGATAATGGATGCACCTGAGTTTTACGATCCAAGCGTCGAAAGGCGCTGGAAAATATAATTCTATCCTGATCTTTATGAAAAGGTGATCGGCCATCTTCATGCCGTGTTGATGTTTCACCAACCCTCAAGGGCTGCAATAACTTCGTCCAATCCATCATACTCATAATCTTTATAACAACTTATATTATTGAAACAAATTCATTTTTACGGCGATAACCATGCGCAGGATAACTGCCCAAAACTCGAACATCTTTAGCAAAAAAATCAAATTCAGATAATGCACGCACCATATTCGCTTGCTCAGGATGGCCCGCCAAATCTATATGAAAATGAGTCGCCTCCATCGTACCGCCATCCATATAACTTTCCAGCTTAATAAGATTCACACCATTGGTCGCAAACCCACCCAACGCCTTATACAAAGCAGCAGGAATATTACGCACTGAGAAAAGCAGACTCGTGATATAAAACTGATCAGCGTCATAAACCTTAGAACTGGCCGTTTTAGCCAACACAATAAAGCGTGTGGTATTACCACTCACATCCTGAAAATTTTCGGCCACCACATTTAAGCCGTACAACTCAGCCGCCAACACAGACGCGATCGCACTATGAGAATCAGCGCTTACACCTTTATTAGCCAAATTTTTAGCCGCCAAATCTTTAGCTGAAAGCGCCGTATCAACGGCCGCCACCGCCTTAATATTCAACTTAGCCAAATGATGAAAACACTGCGCCAATGCCTGCGGATGCGAACTCACCGTTTTTATATCGGCCAGTTCAACCCCAGGCAATGCCAGCAAACAATGATTAACCGGCTCAAAGTGCTCGGCCACAATCTGCAAATGTGTTCGCGGTAATAAGCGATAAATTTCCTCTACCCGACCAGCGGTGGAATTCTCCAAAGGAATCATCGCGTATTGTGCCTCACCCCGCTCAACCATTAAGATTGCTGATTGAAAATCTTCGCAAGCAAATGCCTCCAGATCAGGAAAAACCCGCTGACACGCTAAGTGCGAATAAGCACCGGAAACACCTTGGTAAGCAATTATCTGTTTATCCATGATACCTTCAAATTTGTAACTTAATGTCTAGCTTAATTTGCTAATTTAATTGACCGCTAAACACCCTTAATAATAAAACAAGTGTACTCCAGACAGCCTTGTCCTTATACGCTTTTGTTATGACTATTGATCTTAATATCGTTTTGCGCTTCTTTTTGTAAAAGTACACAAGAACAATAAAAATGAGCAGTGCGCCTCGACATACCACCGTTGAAGAAGCCCTAAACAATATCGGCATTCAGCCCGATCAAATCGACTTCATCTATTAAACGAACACGTAAACGGCCCACTAAAAACGCACAAGCCGCTGATCAACACGAGACGCACCATAACCCTGCCGACTGATCATTTCATCATGTGCGCAAGCCTGATCAACAAAAGCACAATGAAGCCCAGCACTGATCAAACGGCCATAACACTCACTCAAACCCCGGAATACCTGCGGGCGCGTTGATCTATTTTGGGTCAACAAAGAGCGCACACCCTCATCAATAATTTGAATCAAATACAAACTCCCCTGATTGCAGAGAATATGCACCTCAGCATCACCCTGCCGCACTACTTTCTTAAACTCATTAAAATTCATCACCATGACTCCGACTGGCTGATCAAGTAATTAATATACGAAAGGGAACTGGCTTTAGATTGGCCATTTCGTAGTAATACGCATCAAAATTTTGAGTTGAGTCCATCAAAATCGATGGGCATCCTTCGGTTTTCACCATAGGTAATAAAACCAAAACTGCAAATCATCATACAATGCCAACTTCGCTTGATATAAAAGCTTATCGGATCTAGCGCCACCTGGCAGAATACAAACGTACTCCAGCCTCACCCACCGGAATGTGCATCCGTTCGCCATTTTTATCGATAACTGCAAAGGCACCATCTGTCACATCAATTTGGCCCATACCAACAAAAATCATTGAATTTTGATCTTTGAGTGGGATGGGTTTTAGGGGAATAAATATCACGTCCTTATATCCTTAAATAGAGCGCTTAATTAAGGGAAGTCATGCTGGTATTTACGCTGTACGCTCATAAAAATACGTTTCGCTTCTTGCTTTAAATCCACGACCGCTGATATTTCTAAGCTGCCTATGCGGCAGCAAACTAGAAGGTACTTGTGCAAAAAGTTTTTACTTACGGCATAGAAACTAAATGTCTAGTGTCATTACAAGCCCAACACCCGTTAGAGTTTGATCGTCGGTTAAAAAATAATCTGAGTTAGAGGTATAATATTCATTATTCTGAAAAGAGCTATAGATAGAACCCTTGAACTGTAAGTTCTCATGCGCTTGAAAAGCTAGTCCAAGTTCAGCGCCAACTGCTGGACCACTTTCAACATAGCTTCCATCATTGAATTCTGTGTCTGTTTGCAAGCCGAACAAGAGCTGGCCAGTGACAAACCATTTTGAATTTAGCATCGCTTTGGCGTTAGTGCTAACGGTATAGCTATGCCCCCCTGAAGTAGTATCCGTCCCCTCTTGTAGAGCTGCACTTAACTCCAACTCAAGTCCTGTTTTAACATTATCAACATCAGTTGCGCGTAACACTGCGCCTATTTCGATGGTGTCTCTATATCCTTCTTGACGAACATTATAATCCGCGTAAAAGAGATGGCGTTTATTGCCTGTCTCGATTGCTAGACCCGCCTTGATATTAAAATCTGCGTATTGCTCTTCATCTTCAATATCATAAAAAGTTGCTCCCATAGAAATTAACGGGATAACACTCCCCATCTTAGAACCACTATGTACAAGATCTAACCCACTGATATTCATGTCTGTATTTTCGACTACCGAGCTATCTCTATTACTGAAATCCTGCTTAATCGTCGCAGCAGTATACTGCGCCATAAGGTAGGTACTGTTCGATTGAATGTCTGTTTCTAGAATTGGAACTTCGGCCTGTGCGGTTTGCAAAATAAAGGTCACTGCCAAAATTGAGGCTGATAAGCCGTTTAAGATTATTTTATGATTCATTATGTATAACTTTTTTCCATGTTGTGATTACTATTGTTTATCGATCAGGCAGTAGTTGCGATCCTTCGCAAAGCAGTCCGTGTTTCATCCTTGTATAGCCGTTTCACCTGAACTCTTGACCTGTTTCAATACTGGTCAAATAACAGGGTCGTTTTTCAACCCTGTTTTATCACTTTACTATTTCAAATATGTTTCAAACGTTTTGAGGCAGTGCTGGCTAATCACTATTTGTTGAGCTTCGGGCTTTTGCTGATATTGGTCTAGCCGTAGGCGCTGTAATAGGTATTTTGCTAATGCGGCGCGTACGGATATTTCTCGTGTCCAGGTGCCTTGTTCGTTTTGCTGCATTTGATAATCTAAGGCGATGATTTTTTGCTGTTGATTATTTAGTCGAATGTCGGGTTCTATGCTTAATGTCAGCAGTGTATTCCAGTGTTCGTCTTGATCTTTGCCGTTTAGGCTCGGGCCTTCAAACTCTGGCTTGAGTGCTTCTGACTCAAAACAGAAGCGTGAGAGTACGAAGTCTCGGTAGCCGTTGTTTTTTTCGCAGTGCGCTCTCACGTGATAGCGCAGTCCGTCAAATACTAGGCTGTGAGGGCTTATAATTCTTGACTCATAATCTGGGCTGGATAACGAGTGATAGCCTATGTCGATGCGTTGTTTGTTGCGTATAGCGCGCAGTATTGGGCGTATTAGATTAGGGTCTATGTTTCGCAATGGTGCTTCGAGCAGTTGTATACCAACCACATCTGACAGTTCGTTGCGACAATATTCATCGATGTGCCCGTGGGTATAGGCGGGGCTGAATTCATCACTGGGCTTATGACCTTTGAGTGACGGGTCATATATTAGGTTGCTGGCTTGATATTGGGTGTATTCTGCAAGTAGCTTTTTGGCTTTACTGCGGCCAAAGCCGAATTCTTGCTGTAGGTGTTGTAATGTTAGGCGGCCTTCCCATTGAATGATGATTTCAATGTAGGCATAGCATTGCCTCTGTTCGCGACTGAGTTTTTCTATTGTTTGTTCGGATGGGGTCTTTAAGCTGGTATCCACTGCGTAATTCCTGTCATCCTTGTTGAAATAATAATTTCGCCAATTAAAACGTTATTAATCAACAGAAACTAGCATAATTATGGCGATCACCCTAGCCTTCCATGCTTCATTGGTAGCATTCGTTACAAAAGCAATAAAAAATAGGCAATAAAAAAGGCCAGCACTCAAAGAATACTGACCTTATTGTTTTCTTAATCTATTTTACCGAGTTTAAGCAGCACGGGTCTCGGCATCGGTAGGACCAAAGCGCTGTTCAAGGTAGTTAATAATGTCGCCTGACTCGTACATCCAACGTACATCGCCATTGTCTTCTTCTATACGCAGGCAAGGCACTTTCAGCTGGCCGCCACCTTTTAGTAATTCTTCTTTAAACTTTTCGCTGCGTTTGGCGTCGCGGGTTTCTATGTTTAGCGCACTGCGTTTCATGGAACGGCGTACCTTTACGCAAAATGGGCAGGCAGCGTATTGATACAAGGCCATTTTCTTTGTTTGTGCATCAATCAAAGTTTGTTCATAGGCATCACGTTTAATGCTTTTTGGGGTAAATACCCAATTAAAAAACAAGATTAAAGCGCCTAATATCGCTCGAACTACAACCATGGTGCTCTCCTGCGTCGAATTTGACCGCTTTCATTATTTAGTATGATAGGCGCGCATTATACTTATCTGACGTTTAGTAGCTAGCACACAGGTCAATCCACTTGCCTGCAATACCTGTCTAGGGTATAAAGCGCTTATGAAAACTCCAAAAAGAATCCAACCTTTAGTTGATGATGGTGTTGTGGACGAAGTCCTCAGCCAATTAATGAGTGGTAAAGAAGCCACTGTCTTTGTTGTGCGCTGCGGCGACGAAATCCGCTGCGCCAAGGTTTATAAAGAAGCTGCTAAACGTAGCTTCAAACAAGCCGTGCAATATCAAGAAGGCCGCAAGAGCAAAAATAGCCGTCGCCAACGTGCGATGGAAAAAGGCTCTAAGTTCGGCCGCAAGCAGCAAGAAGAGTCTTGGCATAACGCCGAGGTTGATGCGCTGTACCGCTTAGCAGAAGCTGGCGTACGTGTACCAACCCCTTATGGCTGCTTTGATGGCGTACTACTGATGGAATTGGTCACTTATGACGGGGGCGAAGTTGCTCCTCGTTTAAATGATGTATCCATGACCCACGAACAAGCCCTTGAAGATCACTTAACCGTCATGAACGATGTTAAGCGTATGCTTGTTGCTGGCCTGGTGCATGGTGATTTATCCGAATTCAACGTACTTGTCGATGACTATGGCCCTGTCATTATCGACTTACCTCAAGCCGTAGACGCGGCGGCGAACAATCACGCCAAGTCGATGCTAGAGCGCGATGTCGCCAATATGACCGAATATTATGGCCAATATGCCCCCGAGCTATTGCGCACCAACTACGCAAAAGAAATGTGGGCCTTGTACGAAGATGGCGACCTAACCGCCGATACCATTCTGACTGGATTGTTCGAAGAAGCAACGGAAGAAGCGGATGTTGATTCGGTCATGAACGAAATCAGATCGGTACTCGCGGAAGAACGTAAGCGCAAAGAGCGCTTAGAAAACGCTGATGACGACTACACCTACGAGCAACTTCAATAAGTAATAGTTTCATTTTTACATTCTTTGTCTAGGCTTTACATACGCTCTAGATGAAATGTAATAAATGAAACGCTATTTATCGGATACCAGCTTTAAAATCTCTACCGGTTTTGTACTCGCGACATTCACTTTGCTAGCAATATTTTCTTTTGTACTGCAGGGTGAATTACGCGAAAAGTTAGAAGGCGACAGCTCTAAACAAATTAAAGCCAGCGGCAATGCGATTGTCACTGAACTTGTGCAGCAAACCTCACTCATTAAATCTTTGGCAGAAAGCTTGGCGGCCGTTGTTAGCGCAACGCCCTACTCCGATGCACTCTATCACCAGCTTCTTCCAGCACTCATTAGTATCGACAATCCCAATTCTCTTGTAGCAGGCGGCGGTATTTGGCCCGAACCGAACATTCTCGACCCTAATAAAAAAAGGAACAGCTATTTTTGGGGCAAGAGTACACAAGGGCAATTCGACTTTTATAATGACTATAATTTAGACAGTGGGAAAGGCTATCATAATGAAGAATGGTATGTGCCTGCGAAATACCTAGCCAACAATAGCTGCTATTGGTCTCGTTCATACATTGATCCCTTCTCGAAAGAACCCATGGTTACCTGCACCGTTCCTATTTTGAAGCAAAATAAATACACAGGAGCTGCAACCATTGATATGAAACTTGAAGGTCTGCATGATTTTCTCAAAAAACAGTCCAATAATTTAGGCGGCTATACTTTTCTAATAGATCAAAACAATAAATTCATCACTTTCCCCGAAACCCATCACATCAAAAATTTCGATAATACGGACTTACTCGACATCAGTGAATTAGCGTCAAATCAGCCTGAATTTTCGAATTTAGCCAATCACCTGCTAAAAATCTCACAACAAGCATCTAAAATCCCACGAGAAGCGATCCAACAACACCAAAGTATGACGGCTTATTTTGAACAAAGTTATCAAGTCTCTGATCAGCAAGCAGCCGCAATGGCTGCTGCCATCATCAATCCAGCGCGAGAAAGCTTAAATCACAGTTACTTACTCGATAGTTTTCAGCTAGATACGGATTTTTTACTTAAAGAAACCGTTAATGTTTCGGTTTTTCATGTACCGGAGGCTTATTGGAAGCTGATCGTCGTAACCCCAACATCAACAAATTCTAAAGCAGTGTCTGATATCATTAAAAAAGCACTCAAACAGGCGTTTGTTCCAACGATTTTCACCATGTTAATTTTCTTTATTTTTGTCCATGTATATTTCATTGACCCCCTTATCCGCATCACTCAGCACTTGCGCAATAACACAGAAAATCCCAATAAAGAAGAATTGCTTGTAGGTTTTGGCCAGGGTGACTTTGGCAAGCTCGCAGATTTATACAATACAAAAACAGCTCTTATTAAAAACTCACTGGCTGAAATTTCTAAGTCAAATACTCAATTAAAAATTTATGCTTCTTATGATGACTTAACCGGCACCTATAATCGCCGGGCTTTTGAAAACATGCTCGAAGACACCCTACAATGTGAAGATTGTGATAATCGCGCGGTCTTTTACTTAGATTTGGATCAGTTTAAAGTCGTCAACGATACCGCTAGCCATATTGCGGGAGATCAGTTGTTAAAAGAAATTACTGATTGCATTAAAAAGAATCTCAGAGATAACGACATTCTGGCTCGTATTGGTGGTGATGAATTCGCCATGATCATTACCGCACGTACTGTTGATACATCCCTGGTCATTGCCGATCGCATTAGACTCGCGGTTGCAGCCTACCGTTTTGAGTGGAAAGGTGAGTCTTTCAATATTAGCTGCAGCATTGGTATCGTTCATTTAAGCACGCTGAAGGCCAATAAACAGACGGTGCTTAGCTGTGTTGATTCCGCGTGTTATGCCGCAAAAGAAGCCGGTAGAAATCGAAATCACTTATACCTACCGGAAGACAATAATCTGTCCGCGCGCTTTGGTGAAATGGAAAGCTTAGTCGCACTGCGCAAAGCCATTAATGACCATAGATTGTTTGTTGAATACCAGCTAATTAAACACATCACTGGCACATCACCGAGCGGATTTGAAGCGCTAGTAAGAATGAAAGATACGAATGGAAAAACCATTTACCCTAACAATTTCATGCCTGCGGCCGAACGCTATAATGCAACCTGGGACGTTGATAAGTGGGTTATAGAAAACACCATTACTGAGTTTGAAAAACTTAAACAAGACTTTGACGTAGGCTTCTGCTCCATCAACTTAACCGCTGATGCGCTTAATCATGATCAGCTATTAATCGTTATTGAAAATAGTCTGCTTAAAAATGACATTCAAGGCTCGTTCTTTTGTTTTGAAATTACCGAAACCAGTGCCATTGCTAATATTGATTTAGCGCGTAAAACTATTATTGGCATTAGAGCCTTAGGCAGCCGAGTTTCCTTGGATGACTTTGGTACTGGCATGTCTTCTTACAGCTATCTTAAAGAGCTACCAGTAGATTATTTAAAAATTGATGGGGTTTTTGTTAAGAATATTGAAACGGATGCCATCGACCATGCCTTTGTTCAATCCATTAATGACATTGCTGTCGCCATGAAAATAGATACCGTCGCCGAGTGGGTAGAAAACGAGAGTATCGTAAGCACCCTAAAAAATATTGGGGTTAGCTATGCGCAAGGGTTTGGTATTAGCAAACCCATGTCTTATGCAGCGTTACTCGATAATAAAATCACATTAGATGCGATGATTAAAAAACGCTTTTAACAATTCACGTTCGACTAAAGCTATTAATTTTTTGACGAATATCCTCATATCTTAAAGGTTCACAGCTGCCAAACCCTGGTAGCTGTCTTACTTTATTTCGAGCAAAAACAGGCACACTGATTCCTGCTAAAAATCGACATTGAATATCAACTGAAATATCGGCCTTACCCGCTAGTTGTTGCGAAAACCCCTGTAAAAACTGCTGCAGCTCAGCATCAGATGGCCAATTTATTTGTTGACCCAGCGGCTGACTGTATTCGAGTTTAGCGACTTGCCCACGACAGACCGAACAGTGACCGCATTCTAGCGGTGCTTTCTGATCATCAAAATAACGCGCCAGATTAGAACTCAAGCATCTATCTAATTCGAAAAATCTTACCAACGAAGCAATGCGTTTAATTTCCTTTTCTTCTTTATCAACAAAATAATGATGTAAGGTTTGAGCAAGCTCCATTTGATTTAATGCATCTTGATGCACTTGAAAGACTTCTGTCATTTTTTTACTTTCAAGCTCTATCAGTTGTTTTTCTGCTAAATAATCCAACGCGGTTATGACGCGACCACGCTCGGCATTATAACTATTAAATAACGCCTCAAAATCGGGCGCACCCCAAACTTTCTTAAAGTGGCTGGTATTGAAAATAGCGTGTAGAAATTCTCGACGCTCTCCTTCGAACATACCTAAAATTACGTCCTTATCTTGCAAAAACTTGTATTTAAATTCAGCGAAATAAGCGTACATAGGTTTAATGACGTTCATCATCTCCAACTGTACTAATAACGTTTTTAACGGCAGCTGACGAATATTACTGGCATTAGACAAACCAACAACTTG
>Ga0115551_1000124_pt1 | contig 52207 bp, 45 predicted proteins | sample COGITO_mtgs_1103_FD_87179 | JGI IMG/M metagenome (GOLD analysis project Ga0115551, IMG submission 87179) | Pelagic marine microbial communities from North Sea - COGITO_mtgs_110321 | ecosystem: Environmental > Aquatic > Marine > Epipelagic | place: Germany:Helgoland, sampling site Kabeltonne... | reverse complement strand
CTTTGGCCGAAAAAATTCCTGTCAGCAGTTTTACTCTGCATCGATTGCTGGGCTGGCGTCCTAATGGATTTTCATACAATCATAAGAAAACGTTACCTTATGATTTAGTGATTATTGACGAAGCTTCTATGGTTGACTTACCCATGATGGCCCAGCTAATGGAAGCCTTGGGGGAAAATACTCATTTAATCTTATTGGGTGATAAAGATCAGTTAGCCTCGGTAGAAGCTGGCAGTGTATTGGGCGACTTGTGTGATAGCGGTGTGATGGTTAATGGCTATCATGCTCATGGTTTGCAAGCGAAAAGGGCAAAGCAGCTAGAGACCCTTTGTGGACTTCAGCAAGATCATTTAAATCAGTATGTCGAAGCCAACGCGCCGTTAATGGCTAACAGTTTAACTCAGCTAAGAGTGAGTCATCGTTTCACCAGTGAGTCAGGTATTGGCAAGCTTGCAGCGGCGGTGAATGCGGGTCAATTTAAACAAGTTCAGCAAAGTTTTCAGCAATATGAAGATATTCATTCCTATAGCTGTTTAGCGGCGCCTTTTAGTAAAGATAATTCAGTTAACGTGGTTGAGTCAGAGCAGGCGTGGCAACAGCAAGTTATTAAGGGTTACAGTCAATATCTGAACGCCATTGAGCAGGGCGCTTGTCCGTATAATGTGTTGCAGTTATTTAATGAGTTTCAATTATTATGCGCCTTGCGCCAAGGCAGCTCAGGTTTACATGCGCTGAATGAGCGCGTGCAAAAATTATTACAAGGGCGAGGATTATTAAACATCGATGCAAGTGCCAATAGTCGTTCAGCTTCTTTAGAGCAAAACCGCTGGTATGTCGGTCGCCCTGTTATGATCAGCCGCAATGATTACGAATTGAATTTATTTAACGGTGATATTGGTATTGCGATGATGGTGGCTGGAAATGATGGCCGCCAAGAATTAAGAGTGTGTTTTGTAGCCGCCGATTCAAGCGCTAAGTCTGCCGTTAACAAGTCAGTCGCTGAAAAATCAAACGTACGTCAGTTATTACCGACACGTTTGCCAGATCATGAAACAGCGTTTGCGATGACGGTTCATAAAAGTCAGGGCTCTGAGTTTTCGGATGTCGCTTTGGTATTGCCTGAGAATCACTCGCCAGTGATTAGTCGTGAATTAATTTATACGGCGATCACCCGTGGTAAGAAGAGTTTTTCTTTATATTCAAATGATGAGGTACTTGCGGCGGGGGTTAATTCGCAGATCGAGCGGGCGAGTGGTTTGCGGGATTTGTTGTTCAACTAATAAATCGGCTATTTTTGCTTTTCCTCCGTGTTCTTTGTGCTCTCCGTGGTGAATTTTTTTTGTAGCTGATAACGTTGGTTTGTTGTTAGCTAAAAGACAAAAACATATCACCACGGAGGACACGGAGCGCTGCGCTTCACGGAGAAGAGCAAAAGAATATTAAAACTAGCTTAGTACTTCAAACTTAAGCTGTGCATCTTTTTCTAAGCGCTCAATTAAACGATCACCCAGTAGGGTCGACGTTGTCCAAAAGCCGCCTTCCTTATCTGCTAATAAATCTTTGTCTAGGGCTAAGCAAGCTCCGACTTGGCCAAGCATTTGACTGGTAGAGCCGTAACCTGGATCGCCTTGGCCAATCACCTTCGTGTGTATTTCTTTTCCTGAAGGAGTTTTGCCGATAAAGCGAATGTCGTAATAACCTTCAACTTGTTCTTTTGGGGTTGGACCTTCCCCAGGCTTGGGTAGCATGTAGTTCTCTAATACCCAGCGCGTTGGTTTAAGAGCTGCGCCAACAAAGAAGGCGCCTAATCCTGCCACTATGCCCGTTGCGGTTAGACGTCCTTTCAATCCTTTACCAACTAACATAGCTTCGTCGTATTTAAAGTCAGTGCCGTATGGGCTACCTGCTAACGCATTTGAGCGGAATACGATGCGTGTATTGATACCAGCCATAATGAAAGGTGCGGTCCAGCCATTGAAGTTTTTATCAAAAGTAGGTTTTTTCGTATCAAATTGGCGAGTTTTAAAGCTATGCCCCGGTGGGCAGATCAAATAAGGATTAACCAAGTCTTTTCTCAATGCAGGGTCTTTCATCACTTCTTTAGTGATGTTTAAAATACTGGCAATCGTGCCACCTGATGCGCCGCCTTTAGCCGCCTTAACCCGCATCGATATATTGTTGCAATACTCCCCCAAATTATTCTTCGCTTCACGCTGAGTAAAATAAACACCCATGTCGGAAGGAATTGAATCAAAGCCACTGCAATGAACAATGTGTGCGCCACTGGCTTTGGCGGTGGCTTCGTATTTTTTCAACATGCGATCAATCCATTGCACTTCACCCGTGAGGTCGCAATAATCAGTGCCTGTCTCTGCGCAGACTTTGACTAAAGTCTCGCCATAAAGCGCATAAGGGCCGACAGTCGAGATAATGACCTTGGCTTGGGCACACATAGCGTTAATCGTCGCTTCATCGTGTGCATCAGCAATGATGGTAGCCAGTTCGGGTTGGTTAACCTGTGCTTTGACTTCCATTAATTTAGAATGAGATCGGCCTGCAATGGCCCAGTTTAGTGTTTCTTTGCCTGGCTTATTAAAATTATCGGCTAAATATTGCACTAATATTTGGCCAACAAAGCTGGTAGCGCCAAAGATGACGACATCGTATTGTGAATTCATGAACGGACCTTTTATTATATTTAATGTGTGTCATTGTTTTTATAATAGTTTGTGTATCAGACTAACAAATTTTTTGTATGACAGTAATGTCAGAAGTCGCCAAAGGGGTCATCAAAACGCTTTCTCTTTTACCTAACAGGGCGAAATTGATATGATCTCGGTTTTTATTTTGGGTCAGTGTTTCTAGGCCTATTATATATTTCGGATTCGACACCTTATGCGCATTGTTTTAGCTCCGCTTGAAGGAGTCATGGATCATACTGTTCGTGAACTATTAACCGGTTTAGGCGGTTATGATTTATGCATAACAGAATTTTTAAGGGTATCAAATAACCAGTTATTGCCGCCGCGTACCTTCTATCAGTTGGCTCCCGAGTTGGAGAATAATGGTTTTACTCCTAGTGGTGTTCCCGTGCGTATGCAGTTATTGGGCTCGCAGCCTAATACTTTAGCGATGAATGCTCAGCGGGCTATTGAATTAGGCTCTCATGGCATTGATCTTAACTTAGGCTGCCCGGCAAAAACGGTGAATAAAAGCAAGGGTGGGGCGACGCTGTTAAAAGAACCCCAGCTTATTTCGGATGCCGTTACTGCGATGCGTGCAGTAGTGCCTAATGATAAAACCTTGTCGGTTAAAATCCGCTTAGGTTGGGATGATCCCAGTTGTGTACATGAAATCGTCGATGCGATTGTGCAAGCTAGGGCTGATGAGATTACGATTCATGCCCGCACCAAAGAGGATGGTTATAAAGCTGATGCGATTAAGTGGCATTACATTGCTCAGGTGAAAGAGCGACTGGCACGGGAAGGTAAGCACTTCTCGATTATTGCTAATGGTGAAATCTGGACGCTTGCGGACGCGATTAATTGCCGTAAAGTATCAAGTTGTGACGACTTAATGATAGGCCGGGGCGCGCTAGCAACGCCCAATTTGGCGGCTGTTATCGCCGGTATTAGCGATAAAATGAGTTGGCAAGGTGTGGTCGAAATGATTTTAAATTATCGTAAAGTTCAAGTGATCGGCTCCAAAGGTCACCATTATTCTAGTCGAGCAAAACAGTGGTTGAGTCAGATGCGACAGTCGTATCCAGAAGCCAATGAATTATTTATGCCGATTCGCCGCATTAAGAAAAGCGATGATATGCAGGTGGCGATCGAAGGTTACTTGGAAGCATTGGTGACTAATAAAGTCAGTGAGTGGCAACGCTCATTAGAATCTTAGAACTTTATTAATAGCTCAAGAATTAATAGAAAAATTAAATAACAAACGACATTAACAATATAAATTAGGATTTAACATGAACTGGGAAATAGATAACAATTTTTGCCACCGCGTAACGTCAAGTAATGAAAGTGAAGCAGAGCTTAAAGAAGCGGTATTGGAAGCTGCAGATTACGCGTTTGATTTACTTCATGAGAATATTGAAGATGATTCAATGTTTTGTTTATTTGATTGGAATTTTGCAAAGCAGCGTTTATTGATTGCGGTGACGGATCCAAGTAAGAAGAAATTGGCTAAGCATACGGTTGAGTTAACGCTAACAGGTTACGCAAGCCATATTGCAGATAAAGAAGACCAGCAAGAGCAAATTCAGCTTTGGGTGCACAATCACATTACAACCGCGGCTAATTTTTTACAGTTCTCTCTGGTGGCTGCAATTATTGCTGACGGCGATGTTGATAGCTCTATCTTATTGTAAGGACGTTTGAGGTTTTAGGTTTATAAACGTCAATCTAGAGCTGTATTGTTAAGATGAACAGCTCAGCTCTATGTCTCGTGCCCACTCTGGGGGCGAGGCGGCAAAACGGATAAAGTCACTATCATTGGCTAGCGGGCTGTGAGCGAAAGGCTTTTTTACCAGTCTTAATAAATCATTGACGGGTTCGTAGTCGCCGTTTTCTGCCGCTTCTATGGCTTCTTGCAGCATGTAATTTCGTAATATGTATTTTGGATTTACCGTTTGCATCTTGCTTAAACGGCTTGTATCTATTTCACTACTGTGAACTTCGGCTTTTAAACAGTTCCAGTATTGTTCGAACCAGTGTGCAAAGCCGTTATCATTTCTCCACACGCTGGGTAGGTCCAGTGAATTTATATCAAACTGCTCAACATTGAGGGGTAAGTGGCTCAGTTTATAAAAGAAACGACAGCCATCAATTTCTAAACGTTCTAATAATTGTAATAAGTCATCACACAGGGCTTTAGGCGCTGATGTTAAGCCTAAACGTTTTGCCATCAGATCAAGCCAAGTTTGCTGAAAGTATTCAGGATAACTGGATAGCAGCTGATTAATGATTTCGATGTCGATTGATTCATCGGCGTCTTTTTCAGCTGTTGAATTCTCATCATCGACTAACAAAGGGATTAACGCTTGTGCCAAGCAAGATAAATTCCACTGCATAATGCCAGGCTGATTGGCAAAAGAATAACGCCCTTCATGATCACTGTGATTAGGGATGCGATTATTTTGCCAGTTATCCATAAATTCAAACGGGCCATAATCAAAGCTTTCGCCGAGTATGGAAATGTTATCGGTATTCAGTACGCCATGAACAAACCCATAAGCTTGCCATTGGGCAACTAGCTTAATCGTACGGTGAAAAATATTTTGAAAAAACTGCCAATAATGTTTTGCTTTTAAGCTGTCTTCAGCAGCGGTATCACTGATGATTTCAGGAAAGTAGCGGCGTATACAATAATCGGCTAATTCTCGTAAATCATCATAACGTCTTTGATAATAAAAATGCTCGAAGTGGCCAAAGCGAATATGACATTCGCTAATGCGTAATACGGTAGCACAAAGCTCATAACGCTCACGGTGAGCGCGCTGACTACTGACGGTAAGCGCTAAGGCACGAGTCGTGGCAATATTTAATCCGTGCATGGCTTCGCTGACTAGGTATTCACGAATACTTGAGCGTAATACTGCACGGCCATCTCCCATTCGCGAGTAGCGTGTTTTGCCTGCGCCTTTTAAATGCCAGTCGTAACGTTTTTCAATCCCGTTCTCATCTTGAAAGCAGCTCTCACCAATTAACAAGCCTCGGCCATCACCTAAGTCTGGATTGTACTGGCCGAATTGATGGCCAGCGTATTTCATTGCCAAGGGGGTAGCGCCGCTAAACTCAGTTTGCCCTGTCATTAAATCAGCCAGCTGCTGTGGACCAATGCTGCAAGGGTCTAAGCCTATTTGCTGCGCTAATTCAGAGTTACTACTCACCAATTGTCCATTGGGCAGCGGCGCTGGCTTTACCTTGTGATAAAAATGCTCGGGCAAGCGGGCATAACTATTATCAAAAGGGATCTGACTTAATGAGTAAAAGCTCATAGTTTTTCTAGATCAGCCTTTTTGATGGTCGATAAATCAGTCCATCCTTGATCAGGTGTTTGTGAGCTATGTGAAAATATTAAACGTGGATCTTTTTTCTCAATAATGCTGCTCTCAAACAGGGCTTGAATATCGGCCTGTTGAATATTTTCAACTTCTTTAGCAATGGCTTCATTGGTATCAAAGCTCAAACGATTGACTTCAATGTTGTGCCAAAAATGCCCCACTTTTTCTGACATGTTTTTCTTTTTACTGACTAAGCGACTGATCAGTCCTTGCTTATGATCTTCAAATTCTTTAGCTGTTAATTGCGCTAGCTGTTGTTTGAAATCAGCAAAAAAGTGTTCGGATTCGGTAAGAATTTCAGCACTGCTTGCAGTAGGAGATTGCACGATAAAAATCAAACCCGGTACCGCATTCTGTGGGAAAGGAGAGGCTGATACGATATAGCCCATTTTTTTCTCGGTGCGCAACCATTGATAATAGGGTGAGCTAATAATTTGAGCTAACAGGGCATAATGGGCTCTGGCTTTATCCGATGTTAGTTGATCAAACTGCTGACCTTGAATATACAAGCTCATCGCGCTGTCAGGATGCTGTTGCTCGAGTGATTGCAGGTATTGGTTAGCCGTACTGTTAGACTCAGTGCCGTTAGATTCAGTGCTATTAGGAACCTTGCTAATCTGAGCGGGAGCAATGCGTTCACCGCTTGGCTGATACGCTTGTTTGAGCACATCGCTGATCGCTTTAGCGGCTTCGGGCTCTAGTGTTCCATGAACATAGCTATCGATATATAGAGATTGTTTTAGGCGCTCATTAAAGGCTAATACATCCTCTAAGGTAACCGTGTCTAATGCTGCAATCAGTTCTTCTTGGCTGAAGCTTGGGTTACGTAGCCAGCGACGTAACTCACTGATGGTGCGCTCATAAGGCTTAGCTTTTAATTGATTTTCTAAACGACGTTTAAGCTGCGCTTGATAGCGCTTGAATTCTTCTTCGCTAACATTTTCTGCCGTCAGCGACGCCATAGTATCAACAATTTTTTCTAATAAAATAGACAGTTTATCGTGATAGCCCGACATAGAAAGTTCCAGTCCACGGCCGCTCGCATGCAGCTGATAATTTAATCCTGCAACGTAAGCTGGGTAGGTATAGCTGCTAATCAGTTCATTCACGCTGTGGCTAAAAAGCTGCGCAATAATACGATCTTTCGCATTATCCGCCACGTCTTTATTGTGCAGGTTAATGAAGACTTTTGCTTTTGGTAGGCGGAACTCTTGCTCAGGGTAATACCATAAACGTAATCCTGCCTCATCGATTAAGGTCGTTGGAATTGCTTGTGCAGCCGCATCGGTCAAGGCAAATGATTGAGGAATAAAAGGATTGGCTTCGGGTAGAAATAATTGCTCACGATACTGAGGTTTTAAAATAGGATCTTTATTCGCTGCGATGAGTTTGATAACCGCAGGGCGCAACATCATCTTGGTATCGTACCAAGTATCAACGGTATTGGTTTCTACTTCTGGTGCAATAAGAGTGCGGATTAAATTGTTACTGCTGAGCTGATCTAAAAAAGGCTTTAAAATATCAGCAGTAGGGGTTTGCCATTGGTAGTCGCCATAAATCACTTGGCTGGCTTCTCTGTGGCGCAAATTATTGGTTAAGCGCACGGCATAGTGGCCCGCTTTGGATTTTTCTTGGTTGGTAAACGCAAGTTCGGCTAGTTGATGTTGTTCGCCATAGATGCGTTCGATAAAGGCTTTGTCTTGCAAGCCTTGCTGCAATAATTCGATGTAAGCAAAGACTGCAGCAGTAATTTCATCAATACGGAAAAGACCGACTAAGGTAAGCTGTACATTAATACTTAATGTCGATTCCCAAGGAGTACTTACGCCACGACCTGCGCTTAAGCCTTCGGCCCAACCGCGTTTTTTAAAGAGCGCTAATAAACTGCCTTCGCCCTCGTGACCCAGTAAATGACTGATGGCTTGCAAAGGCTTGTATTGATACTGGCTTAAACTTTCTGGCATAGGAAAAGAGAGTTTTAACTGGCGCAGTTCTTTAATAGGTTCAATTTGCAGATCAAGAGGGAGTTGATCTTGCAGGTATAAGCTTGGGCGCTTTGCTTTGGCGATGATATCGCGCTTAGGAATGGCGCTGAATTTTTCTTGTGTCCATTGCTCTAGTGTATTGAGGTCATAGTTACCTATTAACGCGAAGGTCATTTCATTGGCTGAATAGTGTTGCTGATAAAAGGCAATTAACTCATCGCGAATCAAGCTGCCAGGACGATCTTCTAAGGTTGCTAAGCTGCCTGTCGCAAATTGTGCATAGGGATGCGCAGGGTTCATCGCTTGTTTTTCAGCAGAAAAAATACGGCGACCATCGTCTTTTGATTTTGACGTATATTCTGCGTTTACCGCATTCTTTTCACGCTCCACATAATCAGCATCAAAGGTGGGTGAGATAAAGAAAGGGGCAAAGCGGTCGAGTGCCCCTGCTAAATCATTATTATCAATTTCAAAAAAGTAATTGGTTACATCATGAGCTGTGAAAGCATTATGAGTGCCACCGTGTTTTGAAATGTAATCTTGGTATTCTCCTGAATCAGGAAAAGGTTCGGTACCTAAAAATAGCATGTGTTCTAAAAAATGAGCCAAACCTTCACGGCCCTTGGGGTCATCACCGCTACCAATATTGACGGCTAAGGAAGCGGCTGCTTTATCAGCTTCTTTATCGGAGACCAGAATTACCTTTAAGCCATTATCAAGCTCAAGCGAGCGATACTCTCGTTGGTCATTAGGACTTTGGATAATGGTAGGACTTGATGATTGCATATTGATCCGATAAGCCGCGGTAGCAACGGCCAGAATTAGCAGCAGCAAGAAGGTGCTGTAGCGAGTAGAGAAAAGCATGTGAACCCCAATTTAAAATGTCTTAGTACTTTTAGGAGTACTGACTATTAGTGCTTAGCGCTGTTTTGAGCGGCAATGTCTTTTGCATCTTGTAAACTGTGTTCAGCGTCATTTAATTCAACGATCAGTTGTAGTTTATTTTTACAGTCTTCTAACTCTGACGATAATAGTGCTGATTGGTTCATAAAGGCTTGATCAATCGAGTCATATACCGCTTTTATTTGTGCTTTATTGTCTGCTTTAGGTGTTTTCAGTACTTGTAAGCAGGCATGTGCAATTTGGTGGTAGAGGTGTTCTTTTTTCACGGAAAGTTCCTAGGGGTTAAAAAAGTATAATTTCGCAGCAGGATACCTTATTTTGGCATTTATTGATGCAGTTTCGATGGGATAATACGGGTTTTAAAAAAAGATGTAATAACTGAAATTCATTAAAAAATAGGTTATGTCTAGAATAAGTTCTAAGAAATAGTACTAATTTTCTAGGCAAGTATGGTTAGTCACTACCTATACTTAGTATAAGTTTAGTAAGAAACTGAGATGTTGCAGTGGCAGATAAACAAGCGTTAACCACAGGTGAAGCCGCAAAGTATTGCGGTGTTAATTTCCGAACCGTCATTCGTTGGATTGAACGAGGGCATTTGGATGCTTATAAATTACCCGGCAGGGGGGATAACCGGATACCGGTCGATACCTTTGTCGACTTTTTGCGGAAAAATGACATGCCGGTGCCAGATGAGCTGGTGGCTGACGATCGCCGATTATTGCTATTTTCGTTACAAGATAGCAGTACCCGAGAGCTTGCAGCAGATTTACGGCGTAATAACTGGGACGTAGTATTGGCAGATGACCCAGTACAGTTGGGGTATTTAATGGCGAAAGATAAGCCGTCTGCTTTATTAATGATGGATCTTAATTATGCCGATGTTGCCGCTCGAATTATGAAAGAGGTGAGCAAAGATCGCAGCGCTCCTCCTAAAATGGCCTTGTTACAAGGTAATCAAAGAGAAATTCATGACGGCTGGGATTCATTTCAATGGCCAGAACAGCGCCAGTTGTTGCTGGATTACTTGGCTCAAGACGGGTCGGAAAGCCATTAAAGATAATGGCTACGGTTAGTTTCTATGTTTAAGCCCACTCCAGTGGATAGGCTTAAACACGTATTGAGTCTTTGGTTAGATTAATGCAGGACCATAAGGGATATAGCGATTGTCGGTTTGTTTTTTTAGCCAGCGGACAAAGTCTTTTTCTGCAGCTCTATTTTCAGCTTTTAAATGACGTAAAAAATAAATAGTAGGATTTTTACTGCCAAACGTCCAAGTCGGAAATTTCATTTCTCCCACCGTGAATAACATGCATAGATCCAATATCTGTGTATCAGTAAATTCTTCAATTGCCTTCAACCATGCGCTTTGTGGGGCATTCAAATAGCTACTTATCAACTCAATATCGGCACTTTCAAGGTGCTTGATATCGTCTTCGATCGTATTTTTGCCATTGATTAAAGAAGCTAAACCTAATAATTTCTCTGCGGAAATGCTGGTTATTTGTTCAGATGGCTGCCAAGTATCTACCATAATAAATCGCCTCTTAAAGGTAGGGATAGTGATATTGCTGCGATATACTATCGATTCGTAAAACAGAAACAAGTGATCTTTGTTATATAAATGTTTTTTGCTAGGAATAATGGATTAATGGATGAGTTTGCTGACATACGGCCTTATAACGATACTGAATTCCAACAGATTTTAGAGCGCTTATTGGCTGAGCCAGATCTAGTAAAAGGCCTAGCGTATTTTATGCGCCCTAATTGGCGCGGGCCTTTGCGTTTATTGGCTCGATCACTTGTCCGTTGGCGTTTGCAAAAGGACCTAGGTGGACTTGAATCTATTGCTGAGTTTCAACTTTGGTTAGCGGGTTATGTAGAAAAAATTATTCGAAAAACCACAACGTCATTAGAGATCACTGGTATTAATCAGCTTGACGCCAGTAAGAGCTATTTATGGCTATCCAATCATAGAGATATCGCCCTTGACCCCACCTTAGTCAATTATGCGCTGCACTTGAGTAATAAGCCGACGGGTCGCATTGCGATTGGTGATAACTTGTTAACAAATCCCATGATTGGGGATTTTATGCGTTTAAATAAGAGTTTTATTGTTAAGCGCTCTATTAAAGCAAAGCGTGAAAAGTTTTCTGCTTTACAGTTATTGTCACGCTATATACGGCATTCTATTTCAGAGGGGCATTCTGTATGGATTGCACAGCGAGAAGGCCGTGCAAAGGATGGTATTGATACGACGGATACTGCTGTTTTAAAAATGCTAAGTTTGGCAGGACGAGCAGATAAGGAAACGTTTTCAGAATCGCTACAGCATCTTAATCCCGTTCCTGTGAGTATTAGCTATGAATTTGATCCGTGTGATATTTTAAAAGCGCGAGAGTTGGCGGCGATTCATCAGGGGGAAATTTATCTGAAAGCCGATAATGAAGATGTCACGAGTATCGTGACTGGACTTATGGGTCATAAGGGTCGAGTTCATATTAGTTTTGGTGAGGAAATTTCGCTATCATATTTTCATTCAGCTGAACTACTGGCCGCAGAGATGGATCGTCAAATCGTTAATGGCTACGCTTGTTTCCCTATTAATTATGCTGCACATCAGCTGCTTGCTCAGCTGGGAAAGTGTCAGTTGCTTGAACAGTACAACGAAGACGATATTAAATCAGGAACTAAAGAGTTACATTCGCGTAGTGAAGGCGAAAGTGAAGCTGTAAAGTATCAGCTGTATTCAATGTATGCCCAACCGATTATTAGGAAGCAAAATAAACACCATGAATAAAATTTTTATACTCTTAACCTGCTTATGCCTATCGGCTTGTGATTTAGATTTGGGATCCAGTTATGATCCTACAACGCGAACGATGTATATCGATTATTATCAGGAAGCCTGTAGTGAAACCTCAAACTTATTGTGCTTGCGTATCCGCTTGGATACGGACGATGCCTTTGAGGTTAGTGAGGTACCTATGTCTGGTTTTGAAAATTTGAAATGGGGTAGTCGCTATAAGGTTCAAGTAGAAGCTGAAAGAGATAGTGATGGAGACGATACTCACTATAGTTTTGAAAGTATTGATAGTACGGACGTTATAGATGCCAGCAGTAATGAATTTGTATTAACATTCAATATGGCCAGCGAGATATTGCTTGATAATCAAAATAATAGTTGGATTGTTGGTACGGAAAAAATATTTTCATGTTCTGATGCAGACTGTACTTTATTATCAAATTCTTATCGTGATAATGATAAAATTCAGCTAAGTTTTACTGCCGAGAATGATGAGCTGACATTGTTAGCGGTGAAGTGTCAGTCCTCTGATACTGATTTTTCTTCCAAGTGCGAAGGAGTTAATGATGCAGTATTTGATATTGCCCATTACCGATCAGATTGTGGGTTATCTGAGCCTCGATTATGTTTTGTTTATAAAGAAAAGACTGACGCCAGTACGGAATGGAATATTTTGCCCTTTGGAATTGCTGGTTTTACTGCGCAATGGGGAAAGGAATATCAAATAGATGTTAAAGTAACAATAAAAGCTAAAGCTTTAAAGTCTGTTGAGTTTGTTAAGGAGCGTGAATCTGCTGATCGAACTAATGAATCATTTAATATGATTATGAGAACTGGTGCATCAGGTTTGGAAGAGTCGAATAATGATGTGATTAGTTACGATGGTATTGAATTTAATTGCTCTCGGTATAATAAATGCAGCGATATTGATGATGCAGTTGAACAAGCATCGAGTAGCCAAGAGCGGTTTTTGATCTTGCAAGCGTTTGTTGAGACCAGTGGAGAGGTTCCTGTTATATTGATTAAAGATTTGTTATGCGATGAAGCTAGCGATAAATTCAAGGCAGAATGTGTATCTAAACATGATGATGTGTATTGGAACGAATAGCTTAGAAAATTTGTAAAAAGCAGACATAAAAAAAGCGGCTGAGCCGCTTTTTTTATGTCTGCTTTTTATGACACAGTATTAATGCTTATAATCTTCTTATTGACGGTTAATAACTTGGCTCATGCGCTTACTGGCCTTTTTGGCAACAGGGCTGTCAGGAAACTCTTGGGTGATTTTGCGAAAATAGTTCAATGCTTTAGCATTATCACCATGGCTGTTATATTCACTCATATAGATTAAGCCAATTTGATACAAAGCTTTTGCACGCATGGCTTCTGAAGAGGCTTTATTCTCATATAAAATCAAATAAACACTTTCGGCATCAGTGACTCGATCACCTGTAATTGCACGTTCACTCATCGGTGTCAGGTCAGCATCAAAAGGAATGCTTGATTGCTCTAATAGCGATTTACGGTCCGCAAGGGACAATAACTCTTTCGCGGTGAGTTGAGTTTTAGCCGTTTTACGCTGCTTAATAAGAGCAATTTTAGATTCGATTTTTTTGCGCAAGCGTGAATCGGGATACTCCTGTGAATGACGGTTGAAGTACTTTAATGCTTCATTATCATTTCGCTGTTCAGCGTAGGGGTTCATATACAATAAACCAATTTGGTAAAGTGCTAGTGATTTAACGTTGTCGCTATAATCTTTGTTATTCAAACCTTTTGTATAAGTGATAACGGCTTCATTAATATTGTTTCGAGCAATGGCTTGAACAGAAAAGGTGAGTAGATCGGGCTCTTCTTTTAATGCAGCAGCACCTCGGACTTTAATATTTTCTTCGTAGCGTCCAATAGCATGTCCCCCTGCTCCAGCGGCAACAAAAGGTGTTGCAATAGAACAGCCCGTAGTGATCATTACGACCAGAGTGAGACCTAAAAGTCTGAGTTTCATGAAATTGTCCCTAAAATTTAATTGCGTGAGAATAATCTTTTATAATAGTTATAGTTTAACGATAGAGAGAGGGATTTAGAAGAGATAGATCAAGAAAATGGAGTGTTAATGGTGCTGCAAATATGATGAGTAGTCAGAGTGCGACATAATAACGGTGTAATACGGTAATCATGTGGCTCCCAAGAGAGAAGAGGGTGGCAAAGTACAATCGAAAAGGCTAAGTAATGACGGAGCATGCATTGCTCAGTCATTACTTGCGTGATTTAAATAATAAAGCTTGCAGTAATTGCAACGCTAGCACCTAACAATGCACCAAAAATTATGCCTTTAAACATTGCAGCCTGAGATTTATTCGTGACTTCAATCATCAATTTATTTTGCTGTTCTTCAATGGCTTGAAGTTTTACTAGCTGCTCTTTGTAGAGAGTATCTACTTTTTTACGGCTGACTTTATCGGCAATTACCATCATCTGCTTTTGCAGTTGAGGCTGTAGCCGCTTGAACAATGTGGCGTCATCACCTAGCTCTAATAATTTGACTTGCAGTGGTTTCAGATGCTGTTTAAAACTGCGCTCAGCAATAGTGAGGCGTTCTTGCTGAGTTTGTAATAGCTGATGACTAACGCCATCTAAACCAGCAGTCATTTCTGCTTTAGCAGAAAGTATTGAGTTATTTAAACGCTGCTGAATCATTTTTTCAATAACGTCTAATGATACTTTATGGGCATCGTTATTATTCATTTGTGCCTCAGGTACATCATTGGCAGCAGTATTATTTAATGAATTAATCACGGCCATAACGGCTTGTTGATTCGCGGGTTTGGGTAAGACACCACTAGCACCATGAGACATAGCCAATGTATTGTATCCGTCACCTTCTTTAGAGGTGTACATGATGGTTGGGATACCTTGAGTTTTAGGGTTGTTCTTGATTGTTTGTGTCGCTTCAAGCCCATCCATTCCTGGCATCATGTGATCCATGAAAATGATGTCGGGTTGTTGGTTCTCTAAATAACTTATTGCCTCTTCGGCGCTTTCGACTCCTAGAGTAATAACATTCATTTTCTCAAGCAGGCGCTGGAGCATGATACGAGCAGATTTTGAGTCGTCTACAATCAGAGCACTTTTAATTGTCATGGGGCACATCCTTATCGTGCTATTAGCCACTGTTGACGCTAGCATTGAGCAATAGTGACCTGCTTAAATAGAATGGTCAATAGACTGGCATCGTTATAAGCATGAAATAGTTCTCATTTGTTATGAAAAGCTATGATATCCGCTATTTCTGTAGGGTGAGACTAGCTGCCTTGGCATTACCGCATTACAATACAATCATTGTGCTACCGTTAAATAGATATTGATGAAAGGACCCAGATATATGAGTGATGATGCAAGGCTGACACAAAGCGCCGCTGTATTTTCTATTATAATTGCCGCAATTCTTATCTTAGGAAAAGGCGTGGCTTGGGTAGATACCGATTCTACCAGTCTGTTGGCATCTTTTGCCGACTCCAGTTTGGATATTATAGTTTCATTAATTAACTTCTTTGCGATTCGTTTCGCGTTCTCTCCTGCGGATAAAGAACATCCTTTCGGGCATGGTAAAGCAGAATCGCTTGCAGCTTTAATGCAGTCTGCGTTTATCTCGGGGTCAGCCTTTGTTTTACTTTTGCATGCCAGTGAACGTTTAATTCACCCGAAACCTATTGAGTCATTGCAGTTAGCAATTTGGGTGATGATTATCTCATTAGTTTTGACTATTGTGTTGGTGATGTATCAACGCTGGGTTTATCGAAAAACAGGTTCTTTAGCGGTTAAGGCAGACTCTGCTCATTATTTTAGTGATATTTTAGCCACGATTGCTGTTATTGCTGCATTGCTGGGAGGGCAGTGGAATATTACTTGGCTCGATCCGCTAGTGGCTATTCTAATTGTATTAGCATTATTAAAAAGTGCTTTCGGTATTGCTAAAGAAGCTCTTAATATGTTGATGGATCATGCCTTAGACCCAGAAGTTGCTGAGACCATTAAGACATTAGTAAAAGGTAATGCTTTTATTCTCGATTGCCATGATATTAAAACGCGTCAGTCAGGAAATATTCAATTCATTCAGGTTCATTTAGACTTTTCTGCAAATGTCTCTTTATTTCATGCGCATACTCAAGGTGAGTGGCTGGTGGCTGAGCTGATTAAAAAATACCCTCGTGCCGATGTGCTTATTCATCATGACCCAATCGAACAAAAAGATGGGCAAGCCAATGGCGGAGTAAAGAAAGCTTGATGAGGCATTTTTTTTTATTCACGGCTTTGTTATTTGTTCATCAGTGTTGGGGTATAGAGGAACGTTATCTACATACCTTTGAACAGCAAGATGGTGGCGGTAATGAAGCGATTAAAATTAATATTGTTCGTGAAAAAGAGCAGACCAAAATCCCTTTTATTGATTACTCACATGATTGGCTAAAAGATTATATTGATAACGTTTCTTACAATGTTGATGGCTTTTTTATTGATGCTTTTTTCAGTGACGATATTATTGAAGACGACGTGAATGGTAGTCGAGCAAAGGTGTCATTTTTTACTCGACGAAAAATTGGTCAGCCCGTCGATTATAAATATGGCATTAGTGTTAAGCTTGTTTTACCGAATACGGATGAACGCTTTAATCTTTTGTTACAGTCTTCAGATGAAGACGAAGGAGAGCGTGAGAGTAACCCAATTAATACCGTCGATAATGTAGAGTATTCAACTGCATTGCGATATGTTTTTCAAGAAACAGAACGCTGGAAAGTGAATTTTGATACAGGGGTTCGCTGGGGGTTGAATCCCGATCCTTTTAGTCGTCTTCGCTTTCGCCGTTATGCCTACCTTGATGATTTTAGAATTAAGGCCACACAAAATTTCTTCTGGTCAGGTAATGATGGCTTTGGAGAAGAAACCAAGGTTGAGTTGAATCAACCGTTAAATATTGATCGCTTAATAAGGTACTCTGCTGGCGCTGAGTATTTATTGAATAATGAGTATTTTACGTTGAATTATGGCATGGCGTTATACCATGAGCTGAACTCATCTGAAGTATTGGCGTATTACTATCGAGCAGGTGGGGATACAGTTGATAAGGTGACGTTTAATAATTATGGTATTGGAATACGTTATCGTCGCAAGGTTTATCAAAATTGGATGTTTGTAGAAGTAAACCCAGAGTTAGAAACTCAAAGTGATTCTGAATATGATATTACGCCTATTATTATGTTTAGCTTTGAGGCGTTAATTGGTATTCGATAAAGTCATTCTTTAATTATTTGGCATTAATAATTAAAGAACAACTTTAAAGAGCGTGTATTACTTTGTTTCAAACATGCCAGCAAAAAGAGGTGATGTTAAGTAGCGCTCTCCTGAGTCAGGTAAAACAACGACGATACATTTGTCTTTATTTTCAACTCGATCGGCTTGGCGTAATGCGGCCACCATTGCAGCACCACAAGAAATACCGGCAAGTATTCCTTCCTCAGACATTAAACGGTGAGCCATGGCCATTGCTTCATCGTTACCGACAGTTTCTACCTCATCGATCAAATCAATATCCAGATTACCAGGGATAAAGTTAGCACCAATGCCTTGAATTTTGTGTGGACCTGGCTTAATCGTCTCGCCAGCTTTGGTTTGGCTAATGAGTGGAGAATCTACAGGTTCAACAGCAACACTGGTAATGGCTTTACCTTGGGTCTTCTTAATGTAGCGGCTGACTCCTGTTATTGTGCCACCGGTGCCTACACCTGCAACGAATATATCTACAGAACCGTCGGTATCATTCCAAATCTCTGGCCCCGTCGTTTGCTCGTGAATCGCAGGATTAGCTGGGTTTTCAAACTGCTGCAGTAAAATAGCATTCCCTTTCGCGGCAGCCACTAGTTCATTGGCTTTATCAACGGCGCCTTGCATGCCCTTTGAACCTTCCGTTAGCACAACATTAGCACCGAGTGCTTGCATCACTTTGCGGCGCTCGAGGCTCATCGTCTCAGGCATGGTCAGAGTGACTTTATAACCACGAGGAACGCCGGCCATAGCCAACGCAATACCGGTATTACCGCTTGTTGGCTCGATAATTTCCATATCTGGCTTTAGGTTGCCATCTTTTTCGGCTTGCCAAATCATATTGGCACCAATACGACATTTTACGGAATGTGCTGGGTTGCGGTTTTCTAGCTTTACATACAGTTTAGGATGCTGACTTAGTTTGTTGATGCGCACTAAAGGTGTATTGCCTATCGATTGTGAAATATTGTCAAAAATTTTCATCTTTCATTATTCCTTTGTGAGTATTAGTAAAAAATGTGGCTTCTTCGTTTATAAAGCTCATTTTAATGTAAGCAGCTATGTCTTATCACCATAATATAAGTCTACACTGAAGTGTAATGATGGCGATAATCAATTAGAGCTTGTGGTTACATGAATAGGTTCAACTGTTCGTTATTAGTAGGCTTATAATCTTGCTTGAAGAGAGATCATTGTTAATTTCAGCAGTAATATACGTTAGGAGTTTTTGTGGTATCAACAACTCAATTGTTTAATGAGCAGTTAGAAAAGCTTGAACAGCAGATAAACCGATATCAAGGGTTATTATCTTTAGGTTTTAAAAGATTACAATTTCCGAGTGAAATAGAGAAAGATTATATTGAATGCAGTAATACGCTATTCATCGATTCTTCGCGTCTTATACTTTCGTTTGGCATATTGTTATACCTTGCCTTTGGTTTTTCTGATTACGCACTAGGGCAAGAGCAAGCCGATATGCTATGGGTTGTACGTATTGTCATTGCTGCGATTATGCTTACCGGTATTGGTTTTGTTTTTAATCGACGACTGGTGCATTGGGTAATTAAGGTGACGTCATTAGGAATGGTAGTGGTCGGCTTAAGCATTGTTTTATTCATGTATATATTGGAAGAGCCTTATAGCTATGCTTATCATCTGGGCTTAATTCCCTGGCAAGTATTTGTCTTGGTCTCCTTGAGATCTTATTTACGGGCGATTACCGTCAGTTCAATCATTGTATATAGTGCTTATATTGCTGTTGCTTATACCAAGGAATATATTCCGTATCATCCAGAAGTGGATCATTTAGCCTATATTACGTTGCCTTTATTCACGGCCTTTTGGGGGCTGTTGATCGCTATGGGGATTTATTTAGGCTATCAGATAGAAAAGTCAGCACGCATGGGTTACGTTAAAAATCGACTATTATCTCTTGATGCTCAAAGGCTTACGTTATTGAGTGAGGAGTTGCATTTATTGTCGACGACGGACAGTTTAACGGGATTGTCCAATCGTCGTCATTTTGAACACTGTTTCGACCTAGAGTGGCGTAGGGCGGTTCGTACTCAAGATTCGATCGCTTTGATCATGATTGATATTGATCATTTTAAAAAATACAACGACTTTTATGGGCACCAGTCAGGAGACAAGTGCTTGCGTCAGGTATGCACTGCATTGCAGTCTTATGCTCAGCGCTCTGGAGAACTTGTCGTGCGCTATGGTGGAGAAGAATTTTTAGTATTGCTGCCTAGGATGACTTTGGCCAGTGCTCAGGCTATTGCTGAAAATATTTGTCGTAAGGTCAGGGGATTAAATATTTCGCATGCGCAATCAAACGAGCAGTATGTGACGATTAGTCTTGGGGTTGCCGCCATGGTGCCGAGTATGTCGGATAATGAAGAAAACTTGTTGAGAGATGCTGACCGCTGCTTATACCAAGCTAAGGCAGAAGGGCGAAATTGTGTGGTCAGTTAATGTGAGATCAGTGAATGATGTGATTAACGGTATCGTTAATCACATCTTCTTATTTAATACGGATAGTGAATTTATGGTGAAAGTCCATATCATAGAATGAATATTAATAGTTGAGATGGCCTGCTTGCGGTTGTTCAGCTTTCATTAATGTTTTTTGGGACAAAGATTCAATTTGCTTATCTTTATCTTGCCAAATATCTGAAACCCAGCCTTGGAATTGCTGTTTAAACTCAACATCATTCTCATAATCACCTTGGCAAAACTCAGCAGGAATTGGTATTTCTCGAATACGCACGACCACTTTAGGAACTCTTCCGTGCATAAAGTCAGCAAAGTTTGGAATTCCCTCAGGATAAACAATAGTGCAATCTAATAATGATTGAAATTTATCGCCCATGGCATTTAGCGCAAACGCAAAACCTCCTGACTTTGGTATGAGTAGGTGCTTATAAGGAGACTGCTGTTTGTCATGTTTTGTCGGAGTAAATCGAGTTCCTTCAAAAAAATTCATCACGCTGGTAGGAATATGTTTGAATTTTTTGCAAGCTTCTTGCGTTGTTTCAATATCTTTGCCTTTCATCTCGGGGTGCTTTTCAAGATAGCTTTTAGAGAACCGTTTCATAAAGGGAAAATCTAATGCCCACCATGCTTGTCCCATGATCGGTACACGAATAAGTTCCTGCTTTAAAAAGAATTTGAGAAAAGGTATTTTTCCATTTAGTACATGCTGCAAGGCCAAAATATCGACCCAACTCTGATGATTACTGGAAACAAAATACCAACCTTTTGGATTTAAGTTCTTTGGCAGTTCTATATCCCAAACGGTATTTTGAGTCAGTTTCATCCAGCCGCTATTGCAGGAGATCCATGCCCCTGCAACAGTACTAAAAATAGGGTCCATAACCTTACGGACCGCTATTTCTGGGAGTATGAACTTAATGGGGGTGAGCAAGAAGAGAATAGAACACCAAAAAATAACATTAATAAAAAGTAAGGTGCTGGCTATTATTGCCGTTATTTTTTCGCGCATATCGTTCCCTATGATTTTAGTTGTTGTGCTTGTATCGACGTTAAAGCAATAGTGTATACAATGTCTTCAACCAATGCGCCCCTTGATAAGTCATTAACTGGCTTTCGTAGCCCTTGCAGCATCGGACCAACACTAATTACATGAGCACTGCGTTGCACGGCTTTGTAGGTTGTGTTGCCGGTATTTAGGTCAGGAAAGATCAATACTGTAGCTTGTCCTGCGACAGGGCTATTAGGTGCTTTACTCTTGGCGACAGATGCGGTTGTTGCAGCGTCGTATTGCAAAGGCCCGTCAATGATAAGGTCTGGGCGTAATTCTTTAGCGATCGCTGTCGCTTGTTTTACCTTTTCAACATCACTGCCTGTTCCTGAAGCACCGGTGGAATAGCTAATCATGGCGACTTTAGGTTTTATACCCATTGCCAAGGCTGAGTCGGCACTTTGAATGGCAATATCCGCGAGTTCTTCTGCGTTTGGATCAGGGTTAACGGCGCAATCGCCATAAACCAAAACTTGCTCCGGCAGGCACATATAAAAAACGGAAGAAACTAACTTGGCTCCAGGGGCGGTTTTAATTAACTGCATCGCTGGGCGAATGGTATTAGCAGTAGTATGAATAGCGCCAGAGACCAGGCCATCGACATGGTCTAGAGCAAGCATCATTGTGCCTAGTACTACGTTATCTTCCAATTGCGCAACGGCCATCGGTGCTGTCAGGTTTTTGTGCTTACGCAGTTCAACCATGGCCGGAACATAATCTTCACGAATGCTATCAGGATCCATAATTTTTAAATCGTCAGGCAGCACGATGCCCTGAGCTTCGGCGACTTGGTGAATTATTTCGGCCTTACCTAGTAAAATACACTGTGCAATACCCCTCTGTTGGCAGATAGTCGCGGCCTGAATCGTGCGTGGCTCTTCACCTTCTGGCAGAACAATGCGCTGTAGGTTTGCGCGAGCACGTTCAACCAGTTGAAAGCGAAAAGCGGCTGGACTGAGGCGTTCTGTGTGTGGGGCATTAATCGCGGTTAATAATGCCGGTATGTCTATGTGCTCAGCAATATGAGCACGAATAAGATCGATGCGTTGTAGGTCATCTTCTGGCACGGCAGTATTGATGTGATGAAGTTGATTCGCGCAAGCAAAAGTATCACTGTTAGTGGAAAGAATAGGCAATCCGCTGGTGATGGCTTTTTGGCATAAGCGTAATACGTCATCGCCAGGCAACAGCCCACCCGTGAGCACTAGCCCAGCTAAAGGTGTGCCGTTAGTTTCTGCCAAGGCGCAGGCAAGAATAATGTCATCTCGGTCGCCAGGAGTAACGATCAAGGTGCCCGCGGTGAGGCGGTTTAGCATATTAGGCAGAGTACGGGCACAGAGCGTGATGGTTTTTACGCGACGTGTATCAAGTTCCCCAGCATTGATTGTGCTAGCTTTTATTTGGCGAGCGATATCAAGAGTTCTTGGGCTAATTAAATCGCGCTGCCAAGGAATAGTCCCTAGCAAACGGCAGTGCTCTAATTCTATTTTTGGGGCTTTACTTAAGCGCTCGGCATCGCTTTCATCTGAATTAGACAGCATAAAGTGAGATTCAGTAGGAATGCCGTATTTATTGATAATAGCGCCGATGATATTGGCGTTTTTGAAGCCTCCAAAGATAGCGGCATTTAAATTAATGTCCGCTTGAATCTCACCTGATGTACGCTCTTCAGCGCTGCTCACTAGAATAATGTCGGCGTTTAATGCTTTGGCAATTTCAGCGTTAAGCTTCGCGGTGTAAGGTTCACTTCGGTCGGGGACTAAGCCTTCAACAATCGTAACTTCGGTGCCCGCTGTTGCAATGTGATGCAAACCAACTAAATCTTCCAATAAACGATCTGTTTGACCGGTGCTAATCAGCTGTTGCGCCTGCTTGAGTGGCATTGGCTGAGGAGGGTTGAGCGGATAGGTTTGCTTAACCATTTGAGTCGAGCGTTCAATTTCGCCTTCGGTATACGGCGCAACAGGTTTAAAGAAAGAGGCTTTAATGCCTTGAGTATCCAGCGCGTGCAATAGGGCAATACTAATACTGTTGAGGCCGCTGTGTAGACCTGTAGGGGCGATAAATATATTAATCATGGTTGCATAACTCGTAGCAGTCTTGGGCGATCATAAGTTCTTCGTTAGTCGCGATAACCATCGCTTTGGGGCTATTAGCTTGGCTGATAATGCCGTGCTCATTGCCCGCTTGTTTATTCAAATCTGGATCTAGGGCAATCTGCGCATTAGGCCAAAAGTCGATAATACGCTGGCGAATAGCTGTCGCGTGTTCGCCGATACCCCCGGTAAATACCACTGCATCGATACGGGTTAATGAAGCTGATAAAGCCCCGAATTCGCGTGCAATGCGATAACAAAACGCATTAATCGCTTGGCTTGCTTGTTTATTCCCAGCTTCTTCTTGTGCTAATAGCGTGCGCATATCATTGCTGCAACCGGACAAACCGAGTAATCCACTTTTTTTATTCAGGCTGTTCATAATGTCTTCAATGCTGGTATTTTCAGCTTTCATCATGAATTCAATTAGTCCAGGGTCAATACTGCCACAGCGAGTGCCCATAATTAGGCCATCCAGAGGCGTTAGCCCCATGCTGGTATCAGCGCTTTTTCCGTTTGATATCGCAGCAGCACTGCAGCCGTTACCAAGGTGCGCGCACAGAATATTCAGTTCTTCTTCGGGTTTATTTAAGAGTTTGGCACAGGCTTCTGTAATGTAACGATAACTGGTGCCGTGGAAGCCATATTTACGCACACCATAGTCTTCATACCAAGCTTGTGGCACCGCGTAAAGATACGCATGCTCAGGCATCGATTGGTGAAAGGCGGTATCAAATACGGCGACCTGAGGCAATTTAGGCAATAGTTTTTGACAAGCTTCAATGCCGAGCAAGTTCACGGGGTTGTGAAGAGGGGCAAGGTGACTGATTTTTCTAAGGGCGGCAATATTCTCGGTATTGAGTAACGTTGAGGCTGAAAACTCTTCGCCACCGTGCACGACCCGATGACCAATGCCGATTAATGAATCAAGAATATTCCATTCAGCCAATAGTAATGCCAGCTTATCAAGCGTCGCTTGGTGGCCTTGATCAGAAATTGGGCCTTCACCTTTATGTAAACCAGACCAGCTAATGAAGGGTTGTGCTTCGTACAAACGCTCCGCTAAACCGCTGATTAAAACGCTCTGTGTAGACATGTCGAAGATTGCAAATTTTATAGAGGAGCTGCCACAGTTAAGGACAAGGATATTAGCACTGCTCATGGGGGGCCTTATGTAATACCAAAAATTTAAAGGGGCTATCTTAAACTAAAACGATGGCCGGTCTATTGCCGCTTTTAAACAAGCTGATTCATATCAAGTTGGCGGTGGTTTTATTAATTTGGGCTGAGTGTTTGACACAACGCCTGTTCAATTTGCTTAAGAATGAACTGTGTATTATTACTCGCCACTTCTGGAAACTTACTAAAATTAAAGCGAACACCGTAGCGATAATCTACCTGCTTGCCATCGTAACGCACGATTTCGGCCGGTAATTGTCGAATATTATGAAATTCACTTAAAATAGTCACTTGAATACGCTGACCAATCTTGAGTTTTAAAGGCGTAGTAATTGCAGCACCACCGCTAGAAAAATTAGTGACCAGCGCGGGGTGCTTTTCTTTTTTTAGACCAAACCAGTACCTAGGTTGCAGTTCAAATTTTAAACTGGCTCCTAAGTAGCGGTCGCTAAATCGACGTTCTTTGGTGATCAATGTTAATTCTTTCCATTACTAGCTGAAGGCGATTTTTCGATACTGGCTTTATCGCTATCATTATTAATTTTGGGAGCATTGAAGCGGCTTAACTTATTATAACGGATCATTTGTTGAATTTCTTTTACGTACTCTTCGCGACGTTCAGAGTATCCGATTAATCCTTGGGCAAGCGCTACGCCGGTTACTGCTTGATTGTTATCAATTGCTTGCTGACGCAAATCTCGTAATGTTTCATAACTTTCATGTCGATTCAGATTTTTAATATAACTTTTTACTGAGTCGTATGGGCTATCGAAATCGGCTACCTCATGATTGGCGCCACTGTTTCGGCTATTAGGTATGATGCCGCAGCCTTTGCTAAAGCACCATTGGCCAAAGTAGTTATTACCTTCCTGTGCGAAGCGGCTTGTTCCCCAAGCGGATTCATTAGCGGCCTGTGCTAATACCAGTGAGGCTGGAATGGTATTTATTTTGATATCCAGCTCTGAGACTTGTTTCTCAGCAGGAAGGTCGTTATCCACTTTATAAGTTTTGACTAGTGCCGCTAAAGTTTTAACTTGTTGGCTATTAAGATTTGTTAGATTGGCTTGTATCTCAAGCAACTTTTCGCGTTGCTGCAGTACGTCAGCATTGGCTTTTTTGATCATAGGGTGCAAAAAGTTAAAGAAGTTGGTTTTCTTTTCTTTGATATTAATAGGCGGCGTTGAGCTATTAGCTGCTGTGTCGGATTCATTTTCTTTTTGAGTTATATCACTGGATTGCTCGCAGGCGGTTAATAATCCTAGAGTCGCCGCTAATAACGCGAGTCTCATAGTGAATAGGCCTAAAGATATGATGCGTAAAGTTGATTTAACAGATCGTAAAAATTTCAAATGTAGTCTCTCTTTTAATGGCTAGAAAACTTATATCAAGTCATAGGGTGATTCTAGTGTCTTATCAGAATAATTAAAGTCTTATTATTAACGGTCGATGTTATTAACAAGTAGGGTAATACTTGTTTGAAACGTAACTGAACGGTATAAGAGTGTAAGTTTATTTTAAATGACCGTTAGTATAGGTAACAAAGGCTGGGTATGGACACTGAACCATTAGTATTGATTGCAGATAGGGGCCTTAATAACCAAGCGCTATTAGCTGATTTGTTAGTTTCTGATGCGCAAGCAACCTCAATTATACATGATACTCAACTCAATTTCTGGCTGCAGGAAGAGGTGGAGATCTTACCCAGCTTGTTGATTTTGGATTTCAATTTCTTTCAGCAGCAAACCCGTGTTTTTTGTCAGCGTTGGCTTGCCCATCCTTTAATGCGTCAAGTTCCTATATTAATTATGTCTAATGATGACGATGAGATTGAGTTATTGGCATTAACATGTGGAGCAGTGGATTTTTTAGCCCAACCTTTTAAACCATTATTAACCTTAGCAAGAATCAAGTTGCACTTAGCGCAAGTCAAAGAGCATCGACGATTATCATCACTTTCTATGACGGATGCTTTAACTCGGATTGCTAATCGCCGTTATTTTGATGAGTTTTACCGTGCAGAGTGGCGACGAGCCTGTCGTGAACAAGGTTCATTGGGGCTAATCATGATTGATATTGATCATTTCAAGGCTTTTAATGATCATTATGGCCATTTACAAGGCGATGAGTGTTTAACCGCTGTTGCGCAACAGTTAAAAGCTGCCGTGCAGCGACCGAGAGATTTTGTCGCGCGTTTTGGTGGCGAAGAATTTATTGTTTTATTACCTTCTATTCAAGCAGAGGGAGTGCGAGTTGTGGCCGAGCGCTTGCAAGAAGCATTGGCGAATTTAATGATTACGCACGGTTATTCTAGCGCGAGTCAGTATGTTTCCGTGAGTATGGGATTAGCATGGTGTGAGCCTGATAATGATTTTCGCCCCGATCAGTTAATCGCTGCCGCGGATGAAGCGTTATACAGCGCAAAAGAAAATGGACGAAATGGCTTCAGTGAAGTCGTTATTGTTGAGAGTAAACCAGTTTTTCAAGCCAGCTAAAATTAGGTTAAGCTGCTACTTTTTTCAAGCGAATGTAGAGAGTTTTATTCGCTCTGGCAATAACCTCTCCATCTTCATTAGTGATGATAACCGAGTAGGTAGGTAAGAATTTGTCTCCATTGGCGGTCTTTGCTTTTATTTCAGTGAGCATTTCATCAGTGACGATAAAGCTTGCCGAAACCGTTCCCGTCCCAGGTTTAATAAACTCAATGTCAGCACTTTTATCCCACACTATATAATCTTTGCCTAGGTTGTTCATGAGTAACAACATATAGAAAGGATCAATCATAGAATACAAGCTGCCGCCGAAATGAACCCCTACATAGTTTCTGTTGTACCAGCGCAAAGGTAAGCTAACGTTGGCCTGGCGAAAATCTTTGTTGATGTAGGTAACCTTTACGCCAGCACCAAAATAGGGACCATAAATATTAATCAGCTGACGAACGCCTTTTGCTGAAGCGATCCACTCTAAAAATCTTTTATGCATTATGAAAACCCTATTGAAAATAGAATGCATTCTAACAGCGTGGCCTGAAGAGTAAATAAGGCAAATATGTTACATACACGTTTGTTTATTAATGGCTAAATTGATGTGTTGCTGATTCAGACTTGCCATTTCTTTTCTGTGCCATTGTTCAGCTTTCATGGCTGGGAGGTAGGTAATATGTGCAATGATTTTGGGTTTATTCAGAATCTGTTTGAAGCTGATACTGAACTCGTCGTCGCCAATGAATGCGACGTCGGTGCAAGGGCTGCCATCAACATGCTCATAGCATAAAGAGACTGGTTGAATGAGCATATTAGTTCGAATGGCGGCTTGATAAAACATGGGTTTAAAGGGCAGGCAAGTTTCTCCTGTGCTGGTAGTTCCCTCTGGAAAAATAAGAACTGAAGTCCCCGATTCTAAACGCTGCTGCAGCTCAGGCAGTGCTCTATAGGCTTTAAACTTGTTATCTCGGTCAATAAACAAGGTACCCGTTCTGCGAATAACACCACCAATGACGGGCCAATCAGCGACTTCACTTTTAGCCACGAAATCCACACAGTTATTTCCTGCGAGCAATAAAATATCGAGCCAAGAAATATGATTGCACACCCATAAAGCAGGTTCAGATGTTGGACTTCCTGTTATGACTAGTTGGATATTGAGTGCTTTATAACAGTTTCGGTACAGCGAACCGGCAATTTTTCTACGCTTTGGGATAATAAGCCCAAAAGGGCTGAAAATGATCGGTACGACAATGATTATAAGTAGTAGGTTCTGGCTCAAACGCAGCAAGCGCCAGCTGCTTCGTAACCTTTTTTTAATCGACTGCAAAGGATACTTCCTAATAGACAATTATTTATGAAAAATGACGTAAGTAGCGTGGAGCAATGTCTTGTTTCGCTAATAAAATAAGAACATCTGCCACATTGAAATCACGGTCTAGATAGGCTTCGCCGCATACTTTAGCGCCCATGCGTAGGTAGGTTTTCAATAAAGCTGGTACATGCTTTTTGCCTTCAATCGCGATATCAAATAGCGGCAATGGAATCTTAGGCACGACGCGTAAGTGCTGCGCAGAGAAGTGTTTCTCTCTAAGGTGGTTGACGACTGCCAAAGCGGTAGCGCCACCATCAAGCATCGAAATGCTCGCACACCCCATAAGATGATCTATTTTTTCTTCATTCATGAATTGACCAATTTTAGACCACAGCATCCCAATGACGGCGCCGCTGCGAAAGTTAGGGTCAACGCATGTGCGGCCTATTTCCATATAGCGCTGGTTCGGCTTAATGATTTGGCTGAGATCAAATTCGCTAGCGGAATAGAATTCACTCGGCTTAGATACTAGATCAGTGGTTAGAATACGGCTGTAGCCGACGATATTATCCGACAAGCTGTCTTTGACTAATAAGTGCAGGCAAATGTCGTCAAACTGATCTTTGTCCAAGGCCGTGCCGTTATCCACTAAATTGAACACGCGGGCTCTAAGTTGTTGCGCCCGACGAATTTCTTTTGGGTCTTGACTAAAGCAGGCGATGAGCTTGGATTCGATCGGTGCATTCAACGACTGGGCTTGTTCAAATTGCAAATGTGTTGGGGTTGTTTGAGTGCTCTGTAAGGTATTGGTAGATTGCATAGTCTTCACCTAATAATGTTTGAGTGCTATGTAAGTAGTTGTTTAATGAATGTCTGAGAATTACTTTGGCAGGGCTTAATGACAAATTCGTGACAATGGATAAAAAACAGTTTTTAAACAGTATTTTTAATAACGGTTGATAAGACAGGTTTCGTCTGCGGGAATGTCTGAATCAGCTATGCTTAGGCGAGTGGGTGTCTTTGATGTATAAGAAGATGTATAAAGTGATGTATCAGATTCAATTAGATAAAGACAATATGAAAAAGACAGTGCTTGCACGGTTAAGGTATGTAGTTTTTACTCAGCTGATCACCTTGTTCTGTGGCATGGCTTTCGCGAGTCCTCAGCCGAGTCTAACTGAAAATCAGGCCATTCGAATTATTGATGAAGCGTTTAAACTTCAGCCTCTTTTTTGGCAAGGATTTGCTATTCCTTATAGCATTGAGCGCAGCAGTCAGCATAAAGACGCAGCGATGCTAGAGGTCTTGTTTGATAACAACCTATTGATAAGAGAGAAAGAAACTCAGGTGGTTGCTATAGCGGGCAGTAAGCGCAAGCGTATTTCATTGAACTACCGCTATTCTTTTGCTGACCAAGAAATGGGTGAGCGTATCGGTTCCCAAGAGGGTTTCTATTATGGTTACGGACGGTTGAAAAAATTATTACAACTGTCTAAGCCTTATTTGATCGGGGAATCTTATTATGCAGAAGCGTATGTGCAGTGGTATGTAACTGATATACAAAATTGGGTTGATGCGCCTGCCTTTGATAAAGCCCGAACGTTACGCCGCAGCTTAGAGTCGAAGCTCAAGCCTTTTGAAAAACGTGTTTATTTGCAGTATGACGGACAAGGTTGGGCTTTTTGGAAAGGAAAGCCTGGAGGCTTATAGCAGCCCCCAGTTATCCACATAAGACAGTAGGCTAAATAGCCTTTGAGAATCTAGGGCGATTAGTCGTTGAGCTAGCATCAGCGCTTGCAGAGTACGATTGAATAATATTTGCATTCAAATATGTATCAAAAACCATGCAGGCGTTACGCACTAATAAGCGGCCTTTTTCGGTAATATGAATGCCTTCATTACTGATTTCTAATAAAGCATCTTCAACCATTGGGCTTAGCTGGGATAGCTCTTCAGTAAAATAGGCTCGGCTATCAATTGAGAATGCCTGGTCTAATTCAGAAAAAATCATTTGATCGTGACACAGCAATTCCATGATAACTTGACGACGGATGAGGTCATCTTTGTCGGTGGTAATGATCTTTACAACAGGGAAGTGATTGCTATTAATTGCCTCTTCATACACGTTAATATCAGGGCTATTTTGCAAGTAGCAGTCGCTGATTTGGCTAATAGAAGAAACACCAAAACCAATTAAATCACAATCCCCATGGGTGGTATAACCCTGAAAATTACGATGTAAAACTTTGTCACCTTGGGCGCGAGATAACTCGTCATCGGGCTTGGCAAAATGATCCATACCCACGTAGTGATAACCTACTTTCGTAAGCGTGGTAATGCAGTTGCCTAAAATTGCTAACTTTTCTTCTGGGCTGGGCAGATCTTCTTCTTTAATACGGCGCTGTGGTTTAAAGCGCTCTGGAAGGTGTGCGTAATTAAATACCGATAGGCGGTCGGGTGACATATCAATGATTACATCAAGTGTTTCAGCAAAGGTTTGCTGCGACTGGTGAGGTAGGCCATAGATTAAATCGATGTTAATTGATCTGAAACCTAATTCACGGGCTTCAGTCATGACTTTACGGATCATGCTTTCAGGCTGAATGCGATTAACCGCTTGCTGAACTTTTTCGTTTAAATCTTGTACGCCAAAGCTGGTGCGATTGAATCCGATTTCCCGCAGTAATTTCAGTGTGTTTGGGCGGACTTCACGAGGATCAATTTCAATAGAATAGTCGGCGCTGTCATCGGTGCTGAAGGTAAAGCGTTTACGCAAGTGATCCATCAAATCTGTCATTTGTTCGTCGGACAAAAAGGTAGGAGTGCCGCCGCCCCAGTGCATTTGTTCGACAATAGGATGGCCTTGCAATAATTCCGCTTTACGGTCAATTTCAGCTTTTAGCAAATCAAGATAAGGTTCCGATTTTGATCGGTCTTTCGTGACGATTTTGTTGCAGCCGCAGTAGTAGCAAACGTGGGCGCAGAATGGAATGTGTAAATATAATGAAAGCGGCACCTCTTGGTTGCGCTGACTCAGTAAGTCTTTTTCGACTTGATCGTTTTCAACGACTTTAAACTCAACCGCAGTTGGGTAGGACGTATAGCGAGGGCCGGATCGGTTATAACGTTGGATCAGCTCTGGATCCCAATTCAATTGTTCGCTCATGATGACTACTTATATCAATGACTGTTAAATTGTAATGCGTAGCTATATCTAAGGTGTAGCTATAGTGATTTATTTTAGTTTGTACATCGAGTAGCCTCTTGTCCTGAATCAAGGTTATTGTATTTATGCTGAAAAAAATGTTCATTAGTTTTTTATCTATAGTTTTTATTGTCATTACCCTGAATAAGAATAAAGTATTAATGTTTTTATTTTTGCGGCCGAAAAAGACCTAGAGAGCAGAATAAGCGCAATTAATATGCATTATTTTTAAAAAAGACGGAAAAGAGTCTTGATTTTGTAAAGATACGGTCGTTCTATAGAGAACGCTTATCGACTAAAACAAAAAAAACAAAAATCTGAAGGGGCCGGCCAATGCCAAAGAAGCCATTTACGCCAGAAGAAGTCGCAGCTCAGCGCCAACGAATTATGGACAGTGCATCAAAAGTGATGGCCGATGTTGGCTTTCATCATTTGTCTATGCGCAAGTTGGCGAGTCAGTTGGGGATGACGGCAAGTAATATTTATAATTACTTTCCTAATAAAGAAGTTTTATTTATTCAAACGCGTTTGCGTGGTTTTGATATTTTCTTTGCGGAGATGAATGAACAAATGGGCAGTGCTGTGAATGCTGAACAAGCTTTGCAGCAGTTTGCGCGCTTACTGATAGGATTTGCTCAGCAAAATCCAGGCTATTATCAGATGATGTTTCAACCGCCTCGATTAAATTTAAAAGAGACTGAACACGTCGATCAAGAGCTAGAGATGCAGTTAGCCCGATTGGTAGAAGAATGGCAGCGTCATTTAATGACTTTGATTATTGATGCTATTCCCTCTCTGTCAGATCAAAATGATAATCGCCAAAAACAATTAGCGTTATTCTTCACTGCATCGATTCATGGTTTGGTGGATACGTATCATCATTGTGCCTTATCCATGTTGATGGATTCTGTAGATTTGATTCCTGAAGATGTTGTGGATTGCCATATTCGATGGTTATTGAGTGCCGTAACTCATCAGGCTGAGCACGCGGTATAAATACGGGCTATAGCAATTGTGAATCGTGGAATGCTTAAGAATACGTTTAAGTATTCTCTGGTTCTTTGCCTTCAAGTCTGTAAACAAAAGCTAAGATTTCTGCAATCGTAATATATAAGGCCTGAGGAATTTCATCACCTAATTCTAGTGTGCTTAACCACTGGCTGAGTTCAGCATTTTCGTAAATAGGAATCTGTGCTTTTAGGGCCAATTCAATAATCGCCTGCGCCAGCTCATCATCTCCTTTTGCCGCGAGAATGGGGGCTTTTTTACCATCGTAGCTCAAGGCAATCGCTTGTTTTGCGTTTAATAAACGTTTGGGTATCTCATCTGAACGCTCTTTTTTCATGCCTCCCGTATTTTTCATATAGCTCTCTTTTAAGTCTCAATATCAACTAAGCGTTGTTCAAAATTATGCTTACGCTTGCTTAGTGTGCCATGGCGAGACTGTACATCACTAACAATAATTCCTTGTTCGGTTAAGCGCTCACGTAACGGTTGTACATGATGCGAAATCTGGCTGAGGGCTGAGGATGATTCTGACCAAAATGTAGTATTGCATTCATTTTCGAACATTGAAATTTCAATGCCTAGAGTGCCTAGTTTTGGTAAATCAAAATGAAGATTGATAAACCAATGATTTTTCTTCTCTCCCTGGGCGTTATTTTTTTCTTCTTTATCAATGAAAAATTCAATTAATTGCAGCTGCTGTTGGTGGTGTATTAGCAGCGGTAACCATTGTTGATTTTGAGGTGTTGTCAGGTTTGGATTGTTGCTTGCATTATTATCAGATTGCAGCAGTTGTATGCCTTGTTCACGCTCTATATGGCCGAGTAAATTTTGTAGGGTGCGTAAAAACATTGCTTCGGAGCCGTTGCGTTCGGGCCAATTTAAAGGAATGCGTATCTGAGAGTCCGCTTGATCTGTCAGGTGGTTTAGCATCTGGCTCAGTGCGAATTTATTATTTGAGCTGGGATTTTGTAGTAGTGGATCTTTTAATAATTCGTTAAGTGTTGCATAGGTTTGGCTATTGAGTAGCGGGTTTTGCCAGTTACTCGTTGTCAGTAGTGAGGCCGAACTGTTTGTCTTATGGCTGAATGGCGCTGCACTTTGATCCGCAGCACTTCTTTCTGATAATCCAGAACCTGATGCATTAAGGCCTGATATTATCTTTTGGTAGTTATTTTCTAAACTTTGGGCTGTGTTTTTTACGAGGCTACCAAGGTCTAATTTGGATAAAGGCTCAGGGCTTTTAGAAAATATCTTTTGCTGAATATCCTGGAGTTGCTGAAAAATGCTATTAGCATTTTTTGCTCCGCCTGAGTGTTGAGAACTTTTGCTAAGCGCTGAAAACTGCTGGGCAAGCTGGCTCAGCTGAGCTTCTGCACGGACTCCTGTATTATTCAGCGCGTTTTTTAAGCCTGCGCTATTACTAACGTCACCACTGCTGGGTAATTGTTGAAACCAGTTTTTGACTTGTTCTGTCGGAGTCGATAATGGGGTTGATGAGTGCAGCAGTTTAGGGTCACTTGTTGGGGTATTATTAGGCGCTGAGCTCTTGATTGAATATTGATTTAAAGATTGGTAGGCCAAGTTTGCTAAAGCTTGCTTTGTTGTTTGATTATTGTCACTGGTGCTCGAAGCAGTGTGGGTACTTGTTGTCTTGGCTAGGAGGCTATCGACTTGAGCGGCTATCGGGTTGGTAGCACTTTTGCTTTCTGACATTAACAGGCTGAGCTGATCAACTAATTTAGCTAATCCCGATGATTGAATATAAGGGATGCGATCGGCTAATAATTGTTGCATTGCGGCCTTAGCGGCGACTTGTGCAGGGGATTGGGTGGAGTTCGTCGATTGGGGTTTGTCGTTTGGGCTTGTAATGATCTTCAGCTCTGGCCCCGGCGCTACTTTTACGTCGAACTGGCTTCCTTTTTTAAAATTTTCGGTACTGATTGTTTCAAGTTGTTGTTGGCCTATTTTTAGTACTACTTTGTAATGTTGCTCTTCTGAAGATGTTTTTTTCTCTACGGATTCCCCTTGCGCACGGGAAGATTTAATCGGTTCTGAAGAGACGACTTCGGCTTTCAATACTGGCGCAGGTGTTCTTTCGGCTTTAGTGGCAACCACTTTGACCAGTTGTGGATTAATAAGAGGAATTCTATCCATAAATTTAGTGCTTTAAACCGTGATAACATATTGATTATAGAAGGTTAATTGACTATGAAAGTGTTGTTATCGTATCGCTTTCAGCAGTATTTCATACTATCGACCGACTTAGATCAATCTTGAGGCTTACATTTAGTACCTGCAAGCATTGAATCTGTTTATAATACTCGCATAAATAAGCCCATTACTCAGCACTAGAAATAGGAAATGTATGACTTGCTCAGTTCCTGCCGATCCATCAAGCAGGTTTACCACGCATTGTGATCTGTCTGCAGAGGGAGTTAGCTGTGAACGAGATGATCGAATCCTGTTCGAAGATCTAAGCTTGTCTGTGAAAAAAGGCGATCTTATTCAATTGGTGGGTCCTAATGGCGCGGGTAAAACAACCTTGTTGCGTTTAATGGCGGGCTTGAATCAAGACTTTGATGGGCAAGTTTGCTGGTATGGCGAGAATATTCAAACCTGCTTTCATGATTATGCGCGACAGCGTTTATACATCGGTCATCTTTCTGCTATTAAAAAAGTTCTTACCCCGTTAGAAAATTTACGCTGGTTTGTCAGTAGCTGGCCAGAAGTGAAAGAAGATGATCTGTGGCAGGCTCTAGATGAGGTGACTTTGGCAGGCTATGAAGACGTGCCTTGTCAGCAATTATCAGCGGGGCAGCAGCGTCGCGTAGCTCTTGCTCGATTGTTAGTGACGCCTACTCCACTTTGGATTCTTGATGAACCGTTTACCGCACTGGATAAGGCTGGGGTTATTTGGTTAGAAGGGCAGCTAGCGCGCCATGTTGCAGCGGGCGGCAGTGTTCTAATTACCAGTCATCATGCTTTGAGTGATATTCCCGCCTTGCGCCAAATTGAGTTGGGGATGCATAAATGAGTTTGGTAACGGCAACGATTAAACGTGACCTAGTGATAGCGGCGCGAAATCCCGGTGAGTGGTTAAATCCTTTAATGTTTTTCTTAATGGTTTTGGCACTTTTTCCATTAGCGGTTGATCCTGATCCTAAGTTCTTATCGAAGATTGCCGCAGGCGTAGTGTGGGTTGCTGCGTTATTGGCCACCTTGTTATCTCTTGATGCGCTTTTTAAGGCGGATGTTGAAGACGGTACGTTAGAACAATGGTTAGCGTCGGGTGAATCGTTATATGCCATGGCCTTAGGAAAGGTGTTTGTGCATTGGTGCATTAGTGGCTTGCCGCTCACGTTGGTGGCACCTTTATTGGCATTAATGATGAATTTGCCAGAAGATGCTTATAGCGCTTTGTTTTTTAGTTTGTTATTAGGTACGCCGATATTAAGCCTGTTAGGCGCAGTGGGCGCGGCTTTAACCGCTGGCGTTCGCAGTGGCGGCTTGTTATTAAGTCTGGTTATTTTGCCTCTTTACATTCCTATACTGATCTTTGGTGCCAGTGCGGTATATCATGCGGGCATTGAAATGGAATATATCGGGCAATTAGGCTTTTTAGCCTCGTTTTTATGTGTATCGATGACGCTGACACCTTTTGCGGTAGCGGGTGCGTTGAAATTGAATCTTTCTCGTTAGTATAAAAAATAGACTTTGGATATTAAATTATGTGGGAAGCGGTAAAGCGGCTGTATCACCGAATGGGGTCGCCAAAATGGTTCTACGAAATATCAGCAGTTTGGTTGCCTTGGTTTGCGATTCCCGCCGCGTTATTCTTAATTGTCGGTGCTATCTGGGGTTTGGCTTTCGCACCCGCAGATTACCAGCAAGGCAATAGCTTCCGTATTATTTATATTCACGTACCGACCGCAATTCTTGCTCAGAGCGCGTATGCCATGATGGCGATTGCTGGCGGTATCTTTTTGATTTGGCGTATGAAAATGGCCGCTTGGGTGGCCGCTGCCATTGCGCCTATTGGTGCAAGCTTTTGTTTTATTGCATTAATCACCGGTGCAATTTGGGGTAAACCGACTTGGGGAACTTGGTGGGTTTGGGATGCGCGTTTAACCTCGATGCTGCTGTTATTGTTTTTATATTTTGGTGTGATGGCATTACAGAAAGCTATGGATACTGAAGAGAACTCAGCCAAAGCCGGAGCGATTTTATCTTTGGTTGGTTTAGTGAATATTCCTATTATTAAGTATTCCGTAGAGTGGTGGAATACTTTGCATCAACCGGCAACGTTAAAATTGACCGAAGAATCGACCATGGCAATGGAGATGTTAATCCCTTTGCTGATTATGATTGTGGGTTTTTATCTCTTATTCGCCACCCTCATCTTTATGCGTACTCGCAATAGCGTGTTATGGCACGAGCGCAAAAAGAACTGGGTGAAAAAGCTGATACAGGCACAAGCAGAGCGCTAAAAAGATAGAAAGGAAGAGTAATAATATGTTTTTTGACAGCTTTGCAGAATTTTTAGCCATGGGTAAGCACGGTTTTTATGTGTGGCTTTGTTACGGCATTACCGCCTTGGTGATTATTGCAAATATCCTTGCACCGATTCGTCAGCGAAAAAAATTGATTGAACAACAGACGCGCCTTCAGCGTCGGGAGAAGAAAAATGCATCCGAAGCGTAAGAATCGATTGATTCTGATTTTATTCATGGTTATTGGTCTTGGCGCGGCCGTTGGCTTGATGATGTTTTCGTTAAGCCAGAATATCGATTTGTTTATGACACCGACTCAGATTGCCAATGGTGAAGTGCGTCCAGGGCAAACGATTCGTGCCGGCGGCCTTGTTGTCGAAGGCAGTGTGATGCGCAGCAATGATGGTTTGAATGTTAGCTTTGCTATTACTGATGGCGCAGTGAATGTTACGGTTGAATATGAAGGAATCTTGCCGGATCTCTTCCGTGAAGGTCAAGGCATCGTTGCCATGGGCAAAGTTGATTCACGCAAGGTGATGATTGCCTCAGAAGTATTGGCAAAGCACGATGAAGAATATATGCCGCCAGAAGTACAGTACGCATTAGATACTGCACATAAAGACGGTGTTGAGAACTTGAAGAAGAATGCAGCAGAAAAAGCACAGGGCATTCAATCTGAGACTTCTCAAGAATCTAAACCACAACCCTCTACCGAGAAGCAGTACTAGTTATGGCAGCTGAATACGGTCACATCGCACTTTTAATTGCCCTCGCATTTGCGTGTGTGCAATCGTTTGTTCCATTAATAGGAGCACAAACTAATCGTACTTGGTTAATGCAATACGCACGCCCCATGGCATTAGGGCAGGCCACTTTCTTAATCATTAGCTTTATCGCTTTGACTTACTGTTTTGTGGTGGATGATTTCTCTGTCGCCTATGTTGCTAACAACAGTAACAGTCTGCTACCGACATTGTTTAAAGTCAGTGCCGTATGGGGCGCGCATGAAGGGTCTCTTTTATTATGGGTATTAATGCTGGGTTTATGGGGCGCTGCGGTTGCTCTGTTTAGTCGTAGCTTACCCTTAGATATGGTCGCTCGGGTGCTTGCGATTATGGGTTTGGTTGGGGTTGGCTTTATTTTATTCACCCTTTTTACTTCTAATCCATTTGACCGTAGCTTGCCTTCAATTCCTACCGACGGCGCGGATTTAAACCCGTTATTACAAGACTTTGGTTTGGTTATTCATCCGCCGACCTTGTATATGGGCTATGTGGGTTTCTCGGTTGCGTTTGCGTTCGCTATTGCTGCTTTATTAGGCGGTCGTTTAGACGCGGCTTGGGCTCGCTGGTCTCGCCCTTGGACAACTGCTGCTTGGGTATTCCTAACATTAGGTATCGCTTTGGGTAGCTGGTGGGCTTATTACGAGCTTGGCTGGGGCGGCTGGTGGTTCTGGGATCCAGTTGAGAATGCTTCTTTCATGCCTTGGTTAGTGGGTACTGCGTTAATCCACTCATTAGCGGTGACTGAAAAGCGCGGAATCTTTAAAAGTTGGACCGTATTGTTGGCTATCTTTGCTTTCTCGTTAAGCTTATTGGGTACTTTCTTAGTGCGCTCTGGGGTTTTGACTTCGGTACATGCTTTCGCATCAGACCCTGAGCGTGGGGTCTTTATTTTGGCATTGCTAGGCTTATGTGTCGGGGGATCGTTAACGGTATTTGCGTTAAAGGCACCTACTGTATCATCCGCAGGTAAATTTAAATTACTCTCGCGAGAAGGCTTTTTATTAGCCAATAACGCGCTGCTAGTGATTGCCACGCTAACGATTTTACTGGGTACCTTGTATCCGTTAATCGTCGATTTTATTAGCCAAGAAAAACTGTCGGTTGGCTCTGCTTGGTTTAATACCATGTTTGTACCTCTGGCATCGGCGTTAACGGCCTTAGCGGGTATTGGCGCAATGTCTCGCTGGAAAGTGATGTCGGGTAAATTATTGCTGACGCAAATTTCAGGAGCTGTTGTGGTTGCTATTATCGTCGCTGCAGCTTTCCCCTTGGTTTATGCCGGAGAAATGAATGTTAAAGTTGCCTTTGGTTTATTCATTGCAACGATATTAATTGCCACGACATTTAGTGATATTTGGCGTAAATCAAAAGGTCAAATCCGTCGTTTAGGCAAATTAAGCAAAAGTTATTGGGGTATGGTGTTTGCGCATTTGGGTGTTGCTATTACCGTTATTGGTATTACCGTTGTGAGTAATTTCAGTGTTGAAAAAGCGATGAAAATGACTCCGGGTGATGTCGCAACGCTATCGGGCTATGACTTTAAGTTTGCTCAAGTCGGACAAAAGCAGGGGCCAAACTATATGGCTCATGTTGGCGTGTTCGAAATTTCAAAGAACGGTAAAGACATTGCGACCTTACATGCTGAAAAACGCCGCTATAAGGTGAAAGGCTCGATGATGACAGAAGCCGCGATTGATCCCGGTTTATTCCGTGACCTTTATGTCTCTATGGGTGAGCCTTTAGAAGATGGCGCGTGGGCGATTCGTTTGCAGGTTAAAGCCTTTATGCGTTGGGTATGGCTAGGCGCAATTTTTATGTCGATAGGTGGTACATTGGCCATTTTAGATAAACGCTACCGTATCCGCGTTAAAAGCGCTTAGTACTCATAAAGAATAGGTTGTAACTATGAATCGCATGTTGTTGTTTATCCCGCTTATTTTATTCGCGGTCATGGCGGCTTTTTTAGGCGGGGGTATTGGGCGTGAAAATAAAGACGTTTTGCCTTCACCTTTAATCGATAAACCTTTCCCGCAATTTATTTTGCAGCAGGTTGAGGCAGAAAAGCAGCTGACTCAGTCTGACTTGCAAGGTAAGCCTATGCTAGTGAATGTATGGGCTACTTGGTGCCCTACGTGTAAAGCTGAGCATGAATTTTTAAATACACTGGCGGCTCAAGGTATTCGAATTATCGGCATTAATTATAAAGATGACGATGAAGAGGCGAAGGTTTGGTTGCGTGATTATGGCAACCCTTACGAATTCAATATCAGTGATCCTAAAGGAAAGCTGGGATTGGAGTTGGGTGTTTATGGCGCACCAGAAACCTTCTTTGTTGACGGTGATGGCATTATTCGTGCGAAACATGTGGGTGATTTGAATCAGCGCATTTGGGAAAAATACAAAGGCACGTTTGAACAGATGAATACGCATGCTGAGACTGTCGGCAGCACTGAGACGGTAAGTTTTTCTAAAGGAGAGGGTCAAAAGTGAAATTAATTTTAGCACTGTGCTTATCTTTATTTGCATTAACCTCTCAAGCCGTTATTGATGGACATAAATATCCTTTTGATAACGCCGTTGATGAAGAACGTTTTGAGGTTTTAGCCGAAGAACTACGTTGTCCTAAGTGTCAAAATCAAAACCTAGCAGATTCGAATGCCCCTGTTGCCTCTGATTTACGCGACAAAGTGTATGAGTTAATGATTCAAGGTCAGACCGATGACCAGATCGTTGGTTATTTAGTGGCACGTTACGGTGATTTCGTACGCTATAACCCGCCCGTACAAAAAAATACGTTTTTCTTATGGTTTGGTCCGGGTGTGATGGTGCTGATTGCGTTAATCATTATTATCAGTCTGACTCGTGGTGGTAAAAAATCGCAACCGTTAAGTGAAGAAGAAAACGTTAAATTAGCTGAGTTAAAAGCAGCCAGAAGTGAGAAGCAAGAGTCATGATGATTATTCTAGGTTTATTATTGGTTACTTTAGGGTTCATGGTTTGGCCTGCCTTTTCTAATCGTAATCACATCGCAAGTCGTGAAGCAGAAAATTTACGTTTATATGAACAGCGTAAGCAAGAGATTAACGAGGCTGACTATGCTGATGAAGAGCGAGAGCAGATGATGCTTGAGCTTGATCACGAACTCGTAGCTTCTGATGCTGATATTGCCAAAGGCAGCGATGCAACGCCCAAGCAAAAAATCTTAACCTCTTTTGTATTATTTATATTGATGGTTTCGGGTGTTTTATTTATTTATCAAGATATGGGCGCACAAGATGAACTCGTTGCGACCCAACTATTGAATAAAATGTCGAGCGCAAAATTAAGCGATGAAGAGCAGAAAACGCTAAAAGAAAGTTTGCGTAAAGCGTCTATCAGTAAGCCAGAAAATGGTGAGTGGCTATACCTTTACGCTCGTATGTTATTTGCCGATGGCCAATATATGGAAGGGGTAGCAACCTTTGAAAAAATTCTTGCTACCTTGCCAGAAGACGCTAAAGCAGATCGTGCGGCGACATTAGTGCAGATTGCTCAGGGCAAGTTTTACATTGCAGATCAAAAGGCTAGCGAGTCTATTTATTCTTATGTACAAGAAGCCTTGGTGCTTGAGCCCAAAAATTCTCAGGCGTTGGGTTTAGCAGGGATCTTAGCGTTTGAGCTAGGCCATCTTGAAGAAGCATTGGTTCACTGGAAAGCGCTCTGGTTCAACATGTCTAGCAGTCCAGAAGCGGGTGCTCTGGAGCAAGGTATTCAACGTATTGCAGAATCTTTAGAAGCGTTAGGACAAACCGTTGACCTAAGTTGGATGAAGCGCGCGGAAGTTAGAATTCTTGTATCGATTAGCGAGGAATTAAAATCTCAGCTGAAAGACGATGATGCAGTTTTTGTTATGGCAAAAGCGGTCACTGGTCCTGTGATGCCTTTGGCTGCGCTGAGAGTTATGGCTAAAGATCTTCCAATGGAGGTCGTTTTAAATGATAGCCAAGGTATGGTGCCAGGATTGGCGTTGAGCAAATTTGAAGAAGTTCAGGTGATTGCACGAGTTGCCAAAGGTGGGCAGCCCATGGCCAATTCAGGCGACTTTCAAGGTATAGTGAAGCCTGTGATGGTTAAGTCGGATGATACGGTTGAGTTGGTGATTGATCAGATTGTGCCGTAAATAAACGGTTGTCATCAGCAACATAAAAAAGCCTTGAGGATATTTTCTCAAGGCTTTTTTATGAATGATAATTCGTTGCTATTTTTTAACTTAATTCAATCAATCGATTACCACTTAGCGTAATGATCTTCAGTAAATCCCCATTCACCGTCAAGATGAATCCTTTCTCCCTTAATAAAAATCTCGCCGTAATAACGACCAAAATGTTGGGTGAAGTTTGTTGCTACAATCATGGCGTTTGTTTTGTCCTTACGTTGGCCCGCTGGCTCAAAATAAAGATTAATAGCGCCATCGTTAGAGCGTAGCGCCCAAGCATGATTGTGATGGTAGCGATCAAACTTAAAATCGACCATATCGACTTTGTGCATTTTATCGTCTATCCATACCGCATTCTCGGTGAAACCTGTTTCGACAACGCCTGCGGCTAAATTAAAGCCAAGGCGACGACCGTCTGGTAGTTTGCAAGAAAGGCTACCCCAATTCCAAAATGTTTCGCGACGCATGTAGCCCGCAGTCCAGTCGACAGAGGCGAGGGCACCAATTTCTTCAAGTACCAGTTTTTTATCACCCCATTCAATGGTGCCATTGCAAATCAACGCGGTTGATTTTTGGGTGAAATGAAAACCTTCATAACCGGCGCGAACGCATAATGCTAAGGGTTCAAAATCACCGGACTCATCCAGCACTGCATTAATTTTAAGCCCTGATGCTAACTCTACGCTCACAGAGCGTAAGCGAGGGGTGGCTGTAGCTTTAATGCTGACTTTATTTTTTCCTTTTTGAAAAAAGGCTTTGCCTGAATTGGGCTGAGTATCAATGTGAGTATTGAAAGCAAACGGGTTTATAAAGTTATGCTCTTCATAGTCGTTAGTTTCAGGATCGTAAATATAAACAAAGCAGTTGCTGGCAATTTTTAAATCAACAATGGCAATGCCAACAATTAACTGCTTACAGGTGAAACCGATGAATTGAAATTGGTTAAACTTCAGGCGTTTCGCTAGAGTGCCTTTGCGTTTATCCATGGCATTTCGTAGGTCGAAGTCCATGTAGTTAATATCATGAACGCCACCGGGGAATATACCAAAGCTTGCCTGGCCGTCTTTATTAATCAGTACTTCTTTAGCCATAAAAGGCTCCTGCTCGCAGTAAATTTTTTATAATTACTGTCTATCTTGGCAGATAAGAATGGGATTGACTATGGCCCTATTTACCATAAGTAATGGCGTAATAAGCTAATGCTTAAAAGAAGCGCATTACCAGTCGAATGCTTGGCGTAAAGAGGCTAGGGTATCTTGATCGGCTTTAAAGCGTAATTTCAGGTAAATACCTTGAGCGGTATAGTTAGCGGCGGAGAAGTCATTATCAACAAAACCTTCAAAGTTAAAACCAATGCTGGTCCATAGGTTTTTCACAGGGCGTACACCGACCGAAAAACCATAACTGTTTTGTTGCTGCTCGCCCACATTGATTAATTCGCGGCCATGAACGCCCACGTCCCATGTTTCGCTTAATTGATGGCGCCATTCGCCCGCAATGTAGTGCACGGAAGATGCATAATCTTCGTTACTGTATTGATCTAAAATACGTTTGTAGCCGTACTGAGTCGCCAGTTGGTTGCTGCGGTTAAATTTCCAGTTCAAATGAGCGTTGTTAATAAGACGACGACTTCTATCTGTCGGGCTTGCGTTAGATGTCGAAATAGAGTCTTGCAATAAACGTGTTTGCAACAATATAGCAAAAGGCTGCTTGTAGGGGCGAATAGCAAAATCAAGTATCGCATTCATGTTCTGTTCAAAGCCAGGATGCGTCGCTTGCTTATAAAAATCCATACTGCCACCAATCGCCATGTAGCTATTTAACGGATGATACAAGCTGGTATGGGCACTGTGAACATTACTGCTAATGGCAATGCGTCGTTCCAAGCGATTAGTCCATTGCCATTGCTCAGAACGATAGCCCCAGCCTGTGCTAATTGCGTGAAAATCTTCGCTTGCACTTTGTTCGGCAGGCTGTGCTTGCTCAAGGTTTTTACTTTGATTGAAGCCAAAGCTCACTAACCAATGCTCATCAACTTTCCAGTCATGACTTAAACCCGATTCTGAATATAAACGATAGCCATCATTCTGTCTTTCTTGCACGAGAGACTGCTCAGCTTGACCGCCTTGCCAAGGTTGAGTTCTAAAGCCCATCGCCGTTCTTTCAAGGTTATTCGCATTAAATGAGCGCTCATAATCAGCGAAGGTAGTCAGTGAATCTGTCCAGCGATACTCAGCGCCCAATTTAATGCGATCATTTTCTTCGCTCCGTTTGCTTATGTCGGTCGTTGCCGTCACGTTTAAACGAAAATCTTGATTGAATACCGGTGCGCTAGCACCGATGCTTAATTCATCAACAAAGTTAATACCGTCTGCAGATTCTTGCATGTTTGTGTACAAGCCAGCATTGATCGAGCTGCTATCAGTCACGTTATGAGTCAACTTAGCAGACGCTAATTGCTTATCGAATCCAGTAGAAATCTGTGTTTGATATAAGCCTTCTAGTTCAAGCTGGTTTTGATCACTAATATAAAGAGTGGCATCAATCCCTGTGCTTTGCTGATCAAGATCTGCTTGGTTTTGTTGATTTAGTCCAAAATCCTCATCAATACGTTGGGTATAAGCTGTAATTTCAGCAACAGAGGTTCGAAGTGTTGCTTCCACTTTTTTAGCGCTGGCATTTTTCTTTTCTGTATCAATACCGGTTTGACTTGTTGGGCGAGTTTGCGCAACTTCCGCAGAAAGCGTGAGGTTGCCCAGTTTTAATGTTGCATCCAAAGCGTTGAGTTGATTACTTTGACGATCTTTATTTTCATCAATAACGGTAATGCCTGCTTTTAATGTATCGTCTAATAATTTTATTCCAGCTCGGCCTCCGATTAAGTGCCCGCCGTTAACATTTTCAGTTTCATAATCTGCAACAATGTAGATTGGATTAAATGCACTATCCGTAGAGGCGATAGGCGACTTAAAATATAAGCTGCCATCGCTATAATTGAGGCTGTAATCTAGATTGCGTGTTAGCGTTTTTGTTTCCAAAATTGTTTGATTGTTCAAACGATCACGGGTTTCGATACGAATGCTTTCAGAATTTAGAACAATGGATTTATTGTTTAACTTATATAAACCTGAAGTACCATTGGCTTGAATCTCATCACGCACAAAACTTGAATCAGTTTCGCTAGCAAAACCTGATAATTCCAATAAATCGTTTTGATAAACAACTTGAGCACCGGTTAGGTTGCGTACATAGCGCGAAAGCTCGGTTTTATCTAAACCAGTATTGATATCACCATAAAGTGCGTAAAAACGTTCTTTCTCTATTTTCACATACAACTTGTCACCACTACTTGCGTCTTGACCTTGTTGGCTAGCATCAGCGTATAGCGTGTAGTATTCCCCAGGCTGTACAAGCGTCGCGAAGGGCGTTGTTTCTTCTTTAGTCGAGTCGTAAGCCGCGGTCACTAAGTAGTCACCAGGAATCTGACCTTTTGTATAAAAAGCTAAACGTCCTTGATGGAATATGTTTTCGTCTATCACGCCGTTTGAATTATGGCTGGCATCTTTACTTGCGTTATTCGCCCCAATGGATAAATCACCCAGGCCTACTAAAATCCAATCTCGTGGGGCTGGTTTCAACCATGAACGTATTTCATCAGTAACTCCATTGCCATGGTTAAACGAGAGTGTTAACTCACCGGTTTGAGTCGTTGGCTGTAGTCTAATAAATGCAATGCCATCACCTTCGACGTGATAGTTCAATTTATTGGTGTCGTTCAGTGGATCGATATCATATTCGTTACGCTGAAAAAGCTGAAACGGTTCTGAGATTTGTATTTCACCTTGAGTATTTTTACGTACAGGGTAGCCATTTTTATCTTTAAAACGTACGGCAATAATAGGAACCTGGATACCATCTGCAACCAAGGTCGTCATTTCAGGTACGATTTCTACTTTTGCTGGTGCACCTGAGAAATATACACTGTGCGCCAAATAATCGATTACGTTTTCGTCACGGTCTAAAATCTCAGCTACAAATTGATTTTCACCTTCTTCAATATTAATACCGCGCCATTCACTCACTGATACCGCTTTATTCTTTGCCCGCTTAATGCCTTCAAAATAAATGCTATGAACAGGTACACCGTTCAGCGTTAAACGAATACGATTATTTTTAGGGTGCTGAACTAGAATGTTGGTTGCGGAAATATCTGGGCTATAACCTTTTGGTGGCCATACCCAGTTTTTTTCAATACGTTTATTGGCAAACCAAGCATTATCTATCACGGGCTGCTGCTTAATAATAATTTTATCTTCAGGATTACCTGATGCTGTTGCTTGGTATAAATCCAACCCAGGAATCAGAGTCTGCGTTTTAGCTAGTTGTACATCAGCATCCAAACTAATAAGAGCAATGTCGGGTGTTGCATTTAATACTCTCACTTCAACACGGCGATTTTTAGCTCGTCCATCTTTCGTTCTGTTCGACATCAATGGCGTCGTTTGGCCTAGCCCTGTAATTCTTATTTTTTCAGCGGGTAAATCAATTTGTTGAGATATATATTCTGCCACTGCCGTTGCACGCGCTTCAGACAATGCTTGGTTATTGGCATAAATGTGATGGTTACGCTTTGCAATTCGAATATTATCGGTATGACCTGTGACAGAAATTTCTAGATTTTTTAAACCTTCTAAGGCAAAAATGACATCAGAAAGATTGTTTTTATCTTGTACGGTTAATATGTTTGATAGAGATTCAAATTTAGGGTTTTTTAATGGGTCAGCGTTTCCATTGGCTGGAGGAATGAATAAGTTAACTCGAGTTTCAGCTATTGGTGTGCTGTCTTTTAATAGCGGGCCAATTTCGTAATGTAAAATAGCACGGGCTGATAGTGTGCCTTTTTTAGCCGTGGAACTTACGAATGCACTGAATTTTATTTCATGTGACCATTCTTTCGGTTTATCGCCAATGTGCACAAAAATATTATTATCGCGATAATCATAAGGGTAGGGAGCACCATCTAATGTTAGGCTGCCCGCTTTCATCACTGTACCGTCAGGTAGACGTATTTCTTCGATAACATTATTTAAGGCTACGCCATAGCCTCCAATGTTGGCGGTGTAAATTATTTTTTTGTTTACTGGAGAAGCATGCTTATCAGAACGTTCTTCCTCGGTAAGAGGCATGAGTTCATTTAATAGTGTTTGAAGTACATCACCGTTCTCAGGTTTTTTTGGCTGTACATGAAAGTCAGCACGCCAGAGTGTGCCAGGCTGTACATCGATGAACTGAGAGTAGCTTTGGCCGGCATGAAAAAACTCATCATCACACGTTATTAACTCTAAATAAGGAGGTAATGTTGCCACGTCTAATTGAATAACGTGGGTGCCTGCGTTAATACCTTCAAAGTGCCACTGGCCTTCTTTGTCAGATACTACATAACGGCCATCTTCCATTATTACGCGAATACCTGCTAAACCTTCTGCCTCAAGGTTACCTTCACAATCGTCAAGAATCACGCGACCAAAAACATGTGCTTTGTCACGCATGAGGTCGTCGATAATATCAATACTTGCGGTCGCAATGTTTGACTTTAGAATAGGATGAACAATTTCAGCAACGTTGGTTAGCCTTCCATTCGCATTGGCTGAAACCTGGCTAACATAAGAAATATTGATCACTTCTAAAGACGTTACTGTCGGGAAGTTAATGGTAATATTTTGACCATTATCGCTGATAGAAACATCGTTGTAAGTTTCATTGTTTACCTTAAGAGAGCCTTCAACATAGCGAAGACCCGTCGGTAATGTATCGACTAATTGTAGATTAGTGATATCCGATTCAATATTAGTCATTTTTATGTCGAAAGGAACAAAGTCCCCCGTGCTGGCAGACGTTTTTATACTGCTTTTATCCAATAAAATTCGATCGGATAGAGGGTCTAAAGGAATGTCGGCACTCAATAATAAGTTTTGGCTTGACCCGATTAATCCTCTTGAAACGTCATTTAAGCGATAGGGTGCTGTTGGCAATGATTGTATTACTTGATCACTGGTCTCAGAAGGAAAGCGAAATGCAAAGGCATTATTTATTTCAACACGGTAGTTGCCATTATTAACATAAGGAAAACGATAGCCACCTGTCGGGAAATTATAAGTTTTACCACTGCCATCTTGAACACTTCCTCCTGAGAAAATTTCGGCTGGAAAATCACTAATACCATCGTCACCAAAAACCCGTGCTAGAAGGCCGGTATTATTGTCGATTAAACGAATTGTTACACCATCAATTAATTCACCAGTATAAGCGTTAAATACTTTGCTATAAGGATCAAAGCGTAAAGATTGACTTGCTGAATCTTCAGTATCTTGTTCGTCTTGGTAGGTAACAGATACGATACTTTCAGATGTTAACGATAGGGCACAATCATTAATGGAAGCGGTATCATTTGCTGTTGTTTGAATGATGCCAATGAACTCGCCACTATTAATCATGGTCTCATGCAGGATTAATTCTTTACTGTCAGCGGGGTTGGTCGAATTGATAATGACGGTAACGGTATCAATCTGGTTATTATCAATATTTTCATCTAAATCAGTGATGCGGATGATTAAAGGATTTCCCGCTTTGAATACGTCACCTTGCTGAGCAGGAATCGCCGCGGGTAAATTGAGTGCTGTACCGTTCGCATACGAAAGCTGCGCATTAATAATGCTTGAGTTGCCATTGCTGCACTCTGATTGGCTTACGTAAGGATCTTGTGGTGCGCTAGGATTTGATACCGGTCCAAAAACATCAATCGTTGATGGCGTCCCCGGCGCTGTTGGACCTTGATCGTTTGAGAACTCAACTGTAAAAGGTGAATTATCAGATTTAGAAAATAATAAGCCATTATAACGATAATTAACGGAAGCATTGCTGTCGATAATATCGCCAGCTTCTAAAGAGTAGGCTGGTAAAGCAAAAAATAAACAAAACAGAACAAACACATTCATAAGTTGTTTTATTGCGAAAGCATTAAACATCTTATGAGTGAATTCGCTTTCAATGTTTGAAAGTTTAGACGTATTTAAGGCGCACTCACGCACCCCAGAGCAAGAGCTCTGGAGAGTGTGAGTACGAAGCGTACTTAATGAAAACATTAAGGTAGCTTGACCGTGAACTTAATGATTGTTTCACCATAAGTACTTTTTTCGTTTATATCTGTTGCCGCAGGAATAGTTAAACCAGTGAAGGTTAACTTATTAACATCAATGGTTGGCACTATATTAGCGCCATCTAATGTATAAATTTCTAGATAGGCATCAGTTAAATCGAAAGCTGTAGGCACTTCATCCGTTAGATCAACGCCGGTAGCTTCAATTAAACCAGAGTTGGTGATTGTTAACGTATATTCAACAATCGCACCAGGAATAGCTTTAGGATTTGTAGTAAGGTTGATTGGATCAGATAAAATTGCAACGCCTTTAACAAGTGCAATATCAGAGGCTGATACAATGAAAGCTTGGTCGCTTGTTAATGTAACAGACGTATCATCTAATAAACCTGCAATACTAATTGTTTGTATTACATCCTCATCCCATGCTTCAGTCGATGCTGTAGCAACAATCGGATCACCAATCGTTACACCCGCTGCACCAATTTCAGTATTGGTAGCAGGTTCAACGGCCACTAATACTAATGACGTCGTGATATCAGAACCACTTTCTGCATTATCAGGCACTGTGATCTCAACCGTAATTTCAACTAAATCTGAGTCGCCAGCCAAATCTCCTTCACCTAATGGAATGATTAAGTCTGAAGAACCCGCTAGAGTTCCACTTGTGACAGTCGTCGTAATACTACCAATAGTATAAGAGTACTCAGTGCCTTCAGCTGGAATAGGTAATTCAAAACTAATTGGGGCGTTACTGTCATTCTGTAGTGTATAGATTGTTGTTGCCGTGTCGCCTGCATTAACAATAACAGGCTCTGCACCTGTATGGTTATCTGTAACCGAGAAAATTACTTTTCTGTCTACTTTAAACTCTACGGTATTACTCATTTCGGCTATATCGGTACCATTTACAGAGTACGATAAAGAAGCTGTATTGCTAACGCCCGTACCGAATAAAGTATCCGTTGCTGTGAGGTCATAATCCGCAGCAAAGGCGGGTAATGTCATTGCTGAACTGGCAGCAATCAACGCGAAGGTTTTTAGTTTCATAGTTGTTTCCTTTTCTTTTTAAGTTTAATTATTTAATTTTTACAATGTACTGAACGGTTGATGAAGCACCCGCCGTCAATGGTTTGTCTAGTATCCAGCGAACTTGTGTGTAATCGGCTGCTTCTGCTTGCACACGCTGGCCATCTTTTTCCATGAAAAGTTGACTAGGAATCGCGAAGGTTTTTCCATTATTAACAGAAAATTCGATGCGAGCATTTAAGCCTTTAGCTGAGTCTTGAACATAATTGGTATGTTCTGGAATAGGATTCTCAATAATAATATCCGCAGCAGGTTCTGTCCCTTTGTTGTGAACTTCAATTTGATAACCAACACGTTCTCCAGGTAATAATTTATCAGGTGTTTGCCATTGATCTTGTTCGCTACCATCTTTGCTAATGATGGTTACTATTTCAAAAGCGGTATTCGTTAGTATCACTTCTGCATTTACAATAAAACTCATCAATACTAGGCTTAACGTGAGTGTGATTTTTTTAATCATGTTGATTCCTTTTAGTAAGTTAGTTTTTAGTTGTTAATCGTGGCATCTAGCAAAATTGCATATTCACCCGGTGCTAAGTCTCCAAAATCAACCTTAATGGATTCAACATTTCCTGTATTTGGAACTGTTTCTCCGCCATCTACATCGCTATTGTCATCTGTTAAGGCAGTAAAGTTTGAATAGGTAGCCGGAGTCCCAGCAGGTAACGCCGGTGCAATGTAGTTTGGTATATTAATTGTGCTATTAGCCGCTTCTTGCTTACGTAAACTTGCAGCAACATAAGTCATGTCTGCAGGAATAATATCGCTGATGCTTAATGCAGTCGCCGTATCATTTTCTACAAGAACTTTAATGAAGTAAGTAACCATTGCGCCCGGTATTTTTTCACCCGTAACGTTATTACTGTTATTGATTAACGCGCTAGAGCCAAGAATCGTTTTGTTAATAGAAACTTCTAATGAGCGGCTTGGGTCGTACGTTGTTACTTTTAGTTCTGAACTAGCGTCATCACGACCTTGATTCACGGCAAGGATTGCATTTGTTGAGTTCACGCCAGCGCTTTCAAATACTGTACCAAAAGAGGAATCGCCTGCTTTTATACCAGCGGCCTCAGTTTGAGACACTGCTGTTAATACAATATCGGTTAGATCGTTCTCGGCAGCGCCATTTGGTATGTTAGTTACGATATAAACTGTGATTGACTCATCATTGAGAATGTTTATATCGTCATCGATATAAAGATTTTCGTTGATGTTGTTAGGGTCAAAGCTGCCATCTGATAGAGCTGTTGCCACCCAATATACTGTTAAATCACCGTTAGCAATAGGCAGATCATTTGTTGCACCAATAGCATCAGATAACTTGAATTTTTCTGGACCGTTACCCGTATTTGTAACTATATAAGAAAGAGAAACATCCGTATCGCCATTGGTAATATTGCTGCTTCCTACTGCACCAGTAACGTTAACGTTAATGATTTCATCGACGTTAAAACTAATACTGGCTTGTTCGCTATCGGAACTGCCACCACGGCTAAAGCTTACGGTTGCTGTGTTTTCAACAGTGGTACCCGCTTCGGTTCCCACCGCAAAAACATTACTGCTGAGCAGTACGCCACTTAAAATAGCAGATGACGCTAGAAGTTTAGAAAAATTTTTGTTCTTCATATAGTATTTCCTTTATCTAAGAGCGAGCTATTGAAGCTGAACTCGAAATTTAATTGTGAATTGGGTTGGGCTTTCTCCAGCAGCAGGTGCTTGGAAAATGCCCTTTGGATTTATTCTAAAATGGGTAATGTTTTTATCTATGCCGTCGCTGTCTGCTACAGGGCTATAGTCAAAGTTTGAACCATTAGTATTCGAAAACTCTATATCGTCAGTCGTGCTAGTGAGACTGTTGAAGTTATAGTTAAGGCCGCTCGGTGAGGCATTTGATTGTTGACTAATGGGACCAGTGCCAGCAATACCATCAAAATCACTGACAGTAAGAAATGTGTGAGTTGGCACAACATCACTAATCCAAATTGAATTATTTTGTGCAATACCAGGGCCTGTATTAATTGCTGTGACTGTGTACGTTAAAATGGCACCAGGTAGTGCTTTAGAAAAATTATTATTTGAATTTTTACCATGCACAGGATCTGAAAAAACGTCTACCGTTTTGGTAATTGTAATGTTCGGAAGAAGTGCCGTTATTTTAAGTATTGAGTCACTGGTATGGTCGATTTCATTTTCAACACCTTCGAATGCGGTAACCGAAATTTTCCAATCACCAAGAGTTGCATCAGCAGGAAGGTTGTAGCTGAATTGAAATGTCTTTTTTGCATTTGACGAATCGGAAAGAACGCTCATTGCTTGTTGGACAATGACCTCATCACCTTGAGAATCTTTAATGGAAATATTAGCAGCACGGATATCAAAAGAACCAAAAGGGTCGCTTACTTCTGCCTGAATAATTATGTCGTCAGAAGGTGAGGCTTCCGTTATTTTCTGTGTGTCTTTGATGATAGAGATTTGATCAACATTAATAACCGTTGCTGCAGGCAGGCTCACTAAACTATAAGGTGATACGCTGTCAGAAGCGTTGGGATTTGGATCAATAGAATAAATGCGTAAGCTGTCTT